>ENA-OYYN01000187-OYYN01000187.1-human-gut-metagenome-genome-assembly--contig:-NODE-187-length-37823-cov-11.704326_pt1 | contig 37823 bp, 36 predicted proteins | sample MGYA00243249_ERZ653449 | MGnify/ENA primary metagenome ERZ653449 (study PRJEB26926, sample SAMN06165159) | human gut metagenome | biome: ENVO:00009003; feature: ENVO:2100002; material: ENVO:00002003... | reverse complement strand
TGTATCATAGAAGGACCTTACTTAGGTTATTTTACAGAAAAAGTTTCATAGGCTCGATATCACTGCAGAAAAACAAAATGTATGCAGAAAAACTTTGGGATACTCCCTTTCATATTGCTATTTCTTCTTTAACACTAATCTTCATAATGATATTTACATGAGTATATAATCAGATTTTGGTTACTATCTATATTATAAACTAATCTGTGTTCATCTGTAATGCGTCTGCTACATGCTTTACGATGCTTTAACGGCTCCGGCTTGCCTATGCCACTTAAAAGCCCATTACGGTCGATATTTTTAATAAGTTCATTGATACGCTTTACCGTCTTTTTATCTTCCTTCTGCCAATCAGTATACTGTTCCCAGGCAGTAGGTGTAAATACAATGTTCATTTATTCATATGACTCCAATTCTGTAATAGTTTTTGTAATGAATCCACCCGCTTCGGCTTCTGCCATAGATTTATCTATCATAGCGAGGTAATCGGCGTTTCTTTTGGCTTTCATCAATTCATTGTATTCATTTTCGGATAACATGACGATATTTTCATTTTTAGGTCTTGATATAATTAAGGTTTCACCATTAAAAACCTTGTCGCATAAGGCTTTGAAATTATCTCTCACATCCATACTCCGCACTGCTAACATATAAAAACGCTCCTTTCTGTACGAAAAATCGTATGTGTTTTCGTACTTTCATTATATGATTTTTTTGTCTCTATGTCAATATGAGGATAAATGCAAAAATATCTTATTTGCATTTAAAACATAATTATACTATAATTATGCTATTTTTAGGAAATGTTGACATAATAGTTATAGAAGTATTAATGTCGCTCCCTGATATGCGGCTGATAAATGTTCGAGATTACAAATAGTACCGCTTCCTGATATGCGACTGATAAATGTTCAGGAATAAAATGTATGTGTAAAGCCCTGTCACAAATGGGGCTTTACTCTTACTCAATATGAAAAATTCAAGAGATAACCGTATAGCTTCTGATGTAATAAAAAATGCACGAGAAGTCTTAGCTATGGCAAAGCATGGCACAAAAGTTATTTTTTCTAATGTATTTAAAATATATGACGCTCTTGAATAACTTATATCGAAACGTATTGTTCCATTGGAACTCTACAGCTCTGGCTCTCAGGATTCCATCCTGAGAAGGATAGCAAACTATCCGATACGTTAAATCTTGCTATCTGAGAAAATAACTGTTATTATAGTGCATAAGATGGTGTGCAAGATGAAGGAGAGTTTAAAGATTGTGTTATCTGATTGCTAAAAGAATTGATGATGTTGGATGCGTTGCTTTAAAAACAGCACATGGAAAGCATCTTTCAGAATTTAAAAGAGGAATTGAAGCCAAAATTGGATATGAAAAAATTCAGCTTGTAACGATTAGCAGACCTTCTGCTTATGGGGAGTATGAACCGTATCATTTCGTGGATACAGAAGAAGAGTTTGTACACGCAATTGGAGCTGTATAAAAAGGAAGGTCAAAGAGATGTGTAATCTAAGTGATATGCTTGTGGAAGAAAACCTGGAAAAAGGTGTCAAAGCAACAAAGATGATTTTGGCTGGAAAGTCAGATGAAGAAATTATGAAATCAACAGACTTGACAAAAGAACAGCTAGAAAAACTGAAAAAGAAACTGGAAGAAGATTAAACATGTGTGGAGGAGCTGTCATTGGCAGCTCCTCTTTTACTTTCTGAGACAGAAGTTGAGGATATTCTAAATGTATTGTTCCTTGGGAACTCTACAGCTATAGCTCTCAGGATTTCATCCTGGGAAGGATAGCAAGCTATCTGATACGTTTTGTCGGCTTTATCATTGCATTTATCTCCTTTGTCGACAAAAAATAGAGATGGAAAGTCTAATCTGGATTTTTTGTCGACAAAGGAGATATCTTGCTTATATTATAAAATTTTTTGTTCAAAAAATGGAATGCATCATCAAGATCTATGGTTTCTTGATGCTCTTGTAGTTCTTTTTCAGATTCATATATAGCTTGATCTATAATTTGGCAAGTATTTATGAGCATATAGTTATCTCCTTGTATTTATAATAGGTTTGATATTATGTTAAAATATATAGTAACTTCTGTCAAGGAATGTAACGTTTTTAGTTTTACAATCGGTATCAAAAATTGTAATATTTGACACCAGTTAAAAAATATAGTAAAATCAAGCTATAAGACGGTGTCATATATTGGTATCATTAATGAAGAAAAAATTTTGATGAAAAGAGAAATGAAAAATTAGATGAAGGAAAGGGGATTGTATGATCTATGGTTATGCCAGAGTTTCCACCAGACTGCAGGCAACCGATGGAAACTCTTTGGAATCTCAGGAACGCCAGCTTCGGGAAGCTGGTGCTTCTCAAATATACCAAGATGCCTTCACGGGGACCAAATCACAGCGCCCTGGTCTAGATGATTTAAAAAGAAGATTGACTTCTGGCGATAAGGTTATTGTAACAAAGTTGGATCGACTGGCTCGCTCTACAGAAGATGGGTTGGCTTTAATTAAGGAATGGAATGGCAATCAAATTTCGGTGCATGTTCTCAACATGGGGTGTATCGACAATACACCAACTGGAAAATTGATACTTACGGTCATGCTTGCTTTTGCAGAATTTGAGCGTGACATGATTGTGGAACGCACTAGGGAAGGTCGTGCTATTGCACGCTTGAACCCCGAATATAGAGATGGTCGCAAAAAGAAATATTCCAGGATTCAAATAAATCATGCTCTAGAATTACTGGAAACACATTCTTACAAGCAGGTGGAGTCTTTGACAGGGATATCTAAATCAACTTTAATACGTGCTAAAAAAGAAGAAAAAGGGAAAAGGGATTAAGACAGTTAGTTTTCTTGATCATGTGAAGAAAAAATGTTAAAAATAAGGAGGGTAAATAAACTTTGGAATAGCCAGATATTGATATCAATGCTCTTAACGGAGTGTACAAAGAGATTGCAGAAGTTATAGGAATAGAAAAAACTTTGCTTTTACATCATAATTTTCAAAGACAGCAAGTTTCATTTCCGAAAAAATTGTACACAAAAGAATATGTCATTCAACAAGCTAAAAAAGGCACAGATTTAAAAATATTAGCCTTTAAATTTGATTACACCAAAAGATATTTACATAGAATGATAAAAGAAAATATAAAATAAGATGGAGATAGTTTTGATTAAGAAGTGTCGGAACTGGTATTGGTCAATGTTATGACATATTGAACAAGAAGCTAAGCGGGATAGATAAAATCTTCAAAGCGGGGATTTATTTACTGGCTTGGACTATGGCAATATCGAAACCCAGAGGGGAAGACACTTTTAATAACATCTCTATCAAGTAACAACTTTTACTCTTCAGGCTAACTATAACAGAGTTAATTAAGCTGGACGATCTAACTAATTTTTTCCGCGACATTTTCTATTATTTCATTTGTTTTCAGACACCTAGAATATCTTTCATAGGTTTGGAATATTCGTATAAATGCTCTGGGGCTATGTCTATATCATCATTCCACACAACAGTATCGCACTCAACTCTAGCACCCAAGAAAAAAGCAAGGTTTTTAAGTTGGGAGTAGATATTTTTTTCCAGGAGTGGATGAGCATTATAAATCTTTTTTGTTCCGTCAGCAAAAGTCAGATGTAGCGTATAATCTTCTTTGGGCTGTACTTCCTTAACTATCCAAATAGAGCTTTTCATAGCGTTATAATCTCCTTAGTGTATATTATAGCATATGCTAGCTGGTGTGGTAGGAGAAAAATTTTAATTAAATTTCCCTCCTACCCGATAATACTTTTAAAAATATGAGGAAAAGCAAGTAATACATAAAACAATGATAGGTACTACTTGCGAACTATCATCATAAAAAGTTATAGTTCTGGGATAGATTGTAGCGAAGTTTGATATTAGCTGAGTGATTTTTCTGGAATAGAGGAAGTTTCCAAAAAACAAATATATAAATAGGTAAAGCAATCATAATTCAGTAACTATTTTTTTGCTATACAGCTACAAGATAGATACAAGATAGATACAAGATATGATTGCCTTTTTGAAGTACATGTGATATAATATAAAAACAAGATAACTATAATATAAAAACAAGATAAGAAAGGAAAATACATGGGAGCAAAGGTAATTACATATATCAACGAGAAGGGCGGCGTTGGAAAAACGTCTGTATGTTACAATACGGCCTGGGAGCTTGCGAGCCAGGGAAAAAGAATCTTGATGATTGACGTGGATGGTCAGAAAGCTAATTTGACTTTCTTTTCAGGGGTTTCAAGAACGGACAGCATGAAGACAATCGTGGATGTTTTAAAAGGTGGAATTTCTTTAGGTGATGCAGCCTTAGCGGTTAAGGAGAATTTGTACATTATTCCAGCGAACATGGCAGTAGCAGAAATTGGAATGGATGCAAAGATCAGTCGATTTCGTAGCGAACTGAAAATGGTCAAAGATAAATACGATTATGTATTCATCGATGTGAACCCGTCTCCGGGATGGGGACATTATCTGTCTCTGTCTGTTTCTGATTTTGCAGTTGTGATTATGTTGCCAGACATTGCTTCTCTGGAGGGAAATTCTGGAATACTGGAATCTATTTCGGAGATTCAAGAAACTACAAATACGAAGTTACAGATTGCTGGAATCTTATTTAACCGCAGTAATGATAGAACCAACCTGGGAAAACAGGTCCAAGAGGTTGCTGAACGGATGGCTATCGGATCGGAAACTACAATTTTTGAGACAAAAATTCCACAGGCGGTGTCGCTTAGTGAATGTGTTGCCTCACACATTGGGATCACAGAATATGATCCTGGAAGTCGTGCTGCAGAAGCGGTTGAGGCGTTTGCTGCTGAGCTGGAGCGAGGTGTTGTATAAATGGCAAAGAAGAAAATTGATCTGTCTGGGATGTATGATAATACAAGTAAAATACAAGATAAAAATAAGATAGATACAAAACGGATACAAAATGAGTCTCATGGAAAGTATGAAGCATACAGACGTGCGGAAGAAATGCTGGAAGAAAAAAAATACCCATCTACAGAATCTAAAAAGATTAATATGGCGTTTACAGATGGTGTATATACAACTATAAAAGAGGAATCAGAAAAACTTGGCATTGCCGCGGCCTATTATATCAATGCAACAATCCGGCAGGCTGATCCAGATCGAGTTCAGAAGTTCTACGATCAATTACTAATTAAGCCATCTAAAAATTGTGTCCCAAGAAAAAAAGGACAAGCTGCTCAAAGAATTTTTGTAAAGTTAGATGCAGATGTATATAACATGATTGTATCTGGTGCTGAGCGCTACAACCAGACATTGACACAATATGTCAATATGACCATAGAAGCGACTGTATTACGGACAAGTCAGTCATGAAAATACCGATTCTGAATTAAGAAAAATACAAGATAAATATCAAATAAATATAAGATAAACACAAGATAAGAAATCAAGAATTTTTTCAACGATAGTGATGGGCGGAGAGAAATCGGCATCCCACACTGACGAGGCAAATAATAGTTGATATATCAGACTTCGTGAAAATGCCGACTGTGGATTTAAGCAAATAAAAGAAAGAAAAGGGGAATGATAAATGAGTGGATTCCCGTACCAAGATGAAATTGATAGATACTATGAAGTAAAGAAGAAGGAAGTAAGAGAGTGGGTGATCGAATTTACAGTTGATCAAAAAAGGCTTACGCAGGAGCAGTCTAAACGACTTTTGGCTTACGCTGAACGAATATCATTCAGCACGGCAGGAGAAGTTAATACCTATGTGCAGGGTTTAAAAACAATAGGAAAACGAAATAAACAAAAATTTTATGATTACATGCAGTGCATAGATTGGTTCCCTGAAGGGGTCAATGTTGGAGTGTTAGATGGCAAAATCGTAAGTCGTATTTTGCCAAGCCCTTTAGAACGGCTTTTTGGCGATAAGGAATGGAAATCCCAAAAGGAGTAATATGGAAAAAGCAAAGTTACCAAAAATTGAAGAGGAAAAATTAAATATTTCAAAGGTTGCAAAATATATAAGCACAACTGCTGGATTGATAGATGCTGAAAATCCAACAGAATTGATGACGATACCTTCTAAGAATGTCCTGGTGACAGTAAATTTATGGAAAGATAAAGATGTTGTTTTATCAAGTCCTAATATCACACTATACGATTTAGCTGTTATGGATTCGGTGTATACTTTGTATAAAAATGGCTGTGCATCTTTTACACCGGAGATGGTTGCACGGATTATGTCGGGTGATGTAAAGGCATATATTAAACCGCAAAAGGCAGGATCTATAACAAAAAGCCTTAGAAAATTAGCCTTTATCCGAATTACACTTGATTGTACGGAAGAGTATAAGGCCAGAGGGATTAATGTTGGCTCAGCGTTATTCACGGATTATTTGTTACCAATGAGTGAGGTACAGTTAAAAGCAGTAAATGGTGAAACTTATTTAGATGGATTTCGTGTAAAAGAGGTTCCTATTTTATATGATTATGCAGAGCGTACAGGAAGAATTGCATCTGTCCCGACAGCTTTGTTAGAAGTTCCTGGAATTAGTGATACAGATGATGGAATTTTGGTGAAAAGATATTTGATTCAGAGAATAGAAGAACTTAAAAAGGCACGGAATAAAAGTGATTTGAAGGAAATCATATATTATGATACCGAAAGAAATCAAGGGGTATTATCGGATTTATGGTATAATGATAATATCAAAAATTTGAGAGATAAAAAGGCAAAATTACATAAGATGGTCATAAAAATCCTCGATTCCTTCAAAAAAGAAAAATATATCCGTGGATTTGATGTCTTAACAGAAGGTAAGTCCGTTGTAGGCGTTATAATAGAAGTATAAGTATAAGCACCAACTTTTGCGACGCAAAGCACCAACTTTTGCGACGCAAGCACCAACTTTTGCGACATTCAAAAAAAAAAAGCACCAACTTTTGCGACGTCAATGTGATTGAAATCCTTATAAAATAAGGATTTTTAAAAATCAGTTCAAAAATTCAAAAACTTCCGTTTTGCTATGTATAGCACTTCCAGTGCGTTTCAAGTATAATGTAGATAGCAAAAAGAATAAGGAGATCTGTTTCGGCGGATCTCCTTTTGTTTTAAGGATTATCAATCGAAAGGAGGCGGAACGAATGGCAGTTTTTTATACATATGAAAAAAATCATGAAAAAGAAAAGATGGATTTCCTTCGGATGCTGTACCACAATAAGCGTGGTGGTCAGATGATTCGTCTCCGAAAAGACGGAAATCAGGTATCCCAGCTGAGTACATGTGACATGGATGAACTGGCTGCTACTGGAACGGATTTTGTCGATTATTTTACAACAGTACACACATTTAGAGGCTATAAACGTACGTCCGATAGGGTTTTTAACATAGGCTCTATTTATATTGATTTGGATTGCCATACAGAGGAACTAGAGCAGATACAGGTCGCAAAGCAACGTACGGTCGAAATTCTCGAAGCTGCATTTTCTGACGGACTTTTAGATGTTCCGACTATGATCACGGATACCGGACGCGGTTTTGGTCTGCAGTATGTCCTGGTTAGATCTATTGCTAATGTGTGGAAAACATATAAAATTCAAGCATTTTACAAAAAGGTGCAGAAATCTCTGTATGAAAAATATCAGGAAATCTTATCTGCAGATCCGCAAGCGGCACAGCCGGACGCTACAGTCTTGGATGATGCCAGAGTATGCAGAATTCCCGGTACGTACAACACTGCAGCCGATACGTACTGTCGGCTGATTAGCATGTCCGGAAAATGTTATGAGCTTTCGGATATCGTACAGGGTTGCCATCTGTGGGACTGGAAAACGGATGAGGAATATAAAAAAAATCAGAAAAAAACGCAGGTTCCAAACGGAAAAGTTGTTTCATTTACAGAGTATACGATGCCTTTTTTGCGGGCACGCCTAGAGCAACTGAAAAAGCTACAGGAACTGCGAGGAGCAGACTGTGAGGGATATAGAGAGCAGATGCTTTTCATAGCATACTCAGCCTTGGTGCAACTGGATCGGGAGTCTGCAACAATGCACTTGAAGAAAATTAATAATGGCTTTTTAGATCCTTTGGATCAGGCAGAGCTAGATCATATCGTCGAAGAGACTGACAGTAGCGTGGGATATGACCATCGAGGATACTACAAGCTTAAAAATGAGTACCTGATTGAGCGTCTCAATTTATCCGACGAGGAAATCCGGTATATCGGTCTTGGAATGGGAGGAAAGCGTACATCTGAGAGACAGGCTGCACGTGAAAAAAAAGAAGAAAAAAGAAAGAAAATCGTCGAGCTGCTTAAGCAGGCCGACATTTTAACGTACGATGAGATTGCGGTCGCTGTAGGCGTTTCAAAAAGAAAAATTTGCATGATTGCAAAAAATGAAGGGCTGATGCGATACGCAAAAGCTGCTAACAGACAGCAAAAAAACGAAGACAAGACGAAAAAAGTGGCGGAAGTGATAAGTATCGACACAGTTCGGAAGGACAATGAGAAGAAGAATAAAAGTGCAAAAAACGCCACTGGGTCTGTGTGTGTGTTTGACTTCGATGTGTCTGTTTCTTGTTGGATTGATTGGTTGGAGCACGTTGCTGTATCTCAATGCGAGCAGCAACAGCATGTTGCTCAGGAATTATTAGCTCTTTACAAATGGAGTAGTTGGGATAATTTAGCTTTTGGTCTGACCATACATACCTACTTTGATTGCATGATGCCTAGTATTATGCGTTATCCGGGGCGGTTAGCCAGATTTAGGGATAATATTGCCCAGAAATTTTTTGATTTTTATGGTTTGGAGGCATGTGCGTATTTGTTTGGGGTTTTTGATTTATGTCGACTTATGCCGACTTTATGGACTTTATTCAAATCTAGATCAAATAAAATAAGGAGGGATAAAAAAACATGAAAAACGTAGATATTGTATATGTTTCTTGTGAGTTTTTGCTTTCTCAGAGTTATAATACTGATGAAAAACTATTATATATCGTACTTATGAGTATATCAGATAAGCAAAACATAGCACTAGCATCATTCCGAGAATTATCTCGTCTGTCAGGGTTATCAATTAATACTGTTCAAAAAGTTATTCTGTCCTTACAGGTGCAGGGGCGTATTAAAAAATATGTAAGCTTGTATCGTGGCTTGCCAAATATTTACCAGTTAACGAGAAGTAGTCGCGATCAAATGATACCGATTCCGTTGGGTGTAATATATAATCGTCTTATAAGTCATACTGCTAAGATAGTATATGCTATATTGTTGGTATATCAACAGAATAACGAGCAGGAATGTTATCCTTCCGAAAAAGCTATTGCAAAGCACTTAAATAAATCGATTCGTACTGTGCAACGTACGATATCAGAGTTACGGGATTGCCATGCTATATCGTTTACACGCAGATATACACATAATGAGTATATGTTGCATGATTCTTGGGTGGTAGATAACCAAAAAAATTGCGAGCAACCAAAGAGAATATGGAAGAAAAAGGTAATATGACGCTCCACGCTTACAGTTAATTATATTATAAGTAAATCTTCCTGTGCCGTTGGAAATATGTTGCACGATGTTGTATTGGGGGTTGGAATGGACGGTACAGACTTTTAAAAACGATTTATCCAGTCCAATGTTGCCAAACAGATCGAAAACGGTAACCCTAAATATATTGCTGGGAAATGTGGATTGAAATTATTTTTGGAATTCATGGAAAAAATAACTGGGCAAACTTATATGACCGACCTCGTTGAAAGCTATGACCAAAGCTATGTGTATTGGGTAGACTGAATACTGACACATTATTAATAAAACTCTGGTCGTATCTTCAAAAGCATCCTGGAAACTGTTTTTTATGGTGAACTTATAGATTGTATGGAACACTTCATGAAGCGGATATTCAAAAAAGTTTTATGAGATTCTTGATGCCCATTATTCGCAAAGCGAAAGTAAGTTAAAGACTGCTAGAAAACACTGTGGGTTAACACAGGAGGCTCTTGCAAAGGAATCTGGTGTTTCTCTCAATACAATCCGCGTATATGAACGCAAAAGCAAAGATTTAAATAAAGCGCAATTTGATATTGCAATAGTGGCTTTAGACAATGGGAAATTTAAAGTGGATATATAATGGTGAGTGTGTTTGTCTCCCAAGAGTTGAACGATTTGTTGGTAGAGGATTAGGATTTCAAAAAAGTCTGTAAAACGCCATACAGAGCATTCTGGGGCGTTTTACAGACTTTTTTGTACTACCATGCTAGAAAGTATTTGAGGAATCCCTGTTTCATGCGTTTTATGGTTAATATAAGTATCAATATCCGCATGGATACAGATTTGAAGCGCCAGTTTGAGGGGTTCTGATCTGATATGGGGATGACAATAACAACGGCTTTTAATATGCTGTCTAGGCACTTCAAGCCAAAATAATTTGGTAGCACTGTCATAACCAGAGTTAAAGTTCTGATTCAAAAATAGCTAAATTCCGTTTCAAGTAATATGCGTTTGGCAAGGCTTTTTTCATTAAGTTCAGGAAATGTATGGATAAATAGTTTTATCTCATCTAATTTTTTTTCAAAATCCAACTCATCCTCGCAAAAATAACGATATATCTCTTGTTCAGTGAGAAAATTATGTTTTAATGCTCTCACAATCAATTCAACGTTACTGATTGCATGACCAATACGTTTTCCTGTTTCATATGACATTTTATATCTTTCATCATATCTGAATCGATAAATTGTATCTTCAAACATTATCATTCACCGCTTTCCATTCAGATTCATAAATGCTAAGACGTTCGGATGCCTGTAGCATTCTTAATGCCATTGCTGCAATTGTTTTACGAAAACTTTTAGAACCATCACCTCCAAATTGGTGCATAAGTTCATGCATATATACAGATACAGCTTCAGAAAAAGATTCAGCTGTAAGCAAATTTACTTGAAGGCGAATATTAAATATCTGATATCGGATTTTTACACCCAGAATATTTTTCGCTCCTCCAGAAATTTTTATTATAGATGCGGAACCGGAGTTTATAGTATGATTATTTATGATCAAGCAGTGAGGTAAAGTTTCATAGCAGATGTATTCTTTAAAGATATCTTTTGCAATTCTCTCTAAAATATCAATGTATGCTTGTTCTTTAGGATTGGCTTCTCTTAGTATTTCATAGCCGTTATGTTCTTGACACAGATGATCCAGTTCATCAATACCAAGGTATCGAAATTCATTGTATACAAGCCTTCTGTCTCCAAATCGTTTGCTTTTTGAAAGCCAGTCTAGTGCCCGTTTTCTTTTGTTTCCATATTCTTCAATAGGAAAATCAGCAACCAGCTGATCTTTATATTCATCATGAAAATCCTTGATTACATTTTTATCTTCTGCGATTCGATGGATTATATGTTTGATCGTTTCATCCCAGTAATAACCCAATTTACTTTTTCTACCTGATTGATTCCAATAGGATTTAAGGATTCTTAAAATACTACCATTTGCTTCTGAAGGGATTTGATTGATTACATCTTCTAGGCATTTTCGAATATCCAAATTACCAAATTCTTCACGTTCTCTTGTTTCAAATGTTGGAGCATAAGTATGATTACATATGATCAAAGGTTCATAGAGTGATGCTCGATATAACCCTTTTGAATACAATGCTCCGTACTGTAAACGTGAATTCTTTTTAAGAAGATAGACGGAACAATTCTTTGTTTCAGTTATCAATTCACCCAAATTTGGATTTTCTTTATAATAAAAATGATCTAAAGCATTTTCAAATTTTGTATAGGAATCTTTATCAATATTTTTTAGAGTAAGTATAGAATTATTGCAATATTCTTTTTCGTCTATCTCATATGCGAGTAACCGTACTTCTGTTTTATCAATGATATCTGGAGCATCTGTTACATGAATTTTCCAATTTCTTGATTCCATGGTAATATCCCATTTAAAATCTCTATATGCAACTAAAGATGCTATTTTGAAGCCTTCTCCAAATTGTCCAACTTGCATTTGAATAGTATTTCTCTTGCTTGAAGCTCCTATGTAGAACAGCCAGTCCATTGAAAATCCCTGTTTCGCTTGCATTTTAAGTAGTCCCAATGCTTCATCGTAAAAATATGTAAAATCCGTTCCAAATCTTTCTGGACCTACAGCATCATAAAAATTCTGAATAAAATCTCGCAATACTTTAAACTTTCCCCAATGTACGGGATAGGTCATTACAAGATTTAATTTTTTAATTTGTTTCATCAGAAGCCTCCTTCCACTTTTCTTCGGCAGCCTTTATTGAATTGCTATTTTGATACATCCAACTGCCAAGATAAGTCAAAAGCATGGTCATCTTCTTACTACGATCTGTCCCATATGCTCGGAACCTGCAGATACAATATTTTAAAAAAGTGTTTTGAAAACAATCTTTTCTAAAATCAGATGCATGAAATATGATCTTTTCAACTTTGTATTTTTGAGTGAGCGTTCCTTTTTTCTTTTTAATTCCTTTTTCCAAGCTACAAAATTCAAATGGATTAATTTCAGTGCTGTCACTTATCATTATGATAGGAGGTTCTGAGTCATAACTAAGAGGAATGGTTTTATTGTATACCTTTTCAAGAATCCGTCCCATTTTTAGCTGCTTATCAGTTAGTTCAGATAGACTTCTGTTTTCTATATCTTCCTGATATTTTTCTATCAGAGAAGGAACCCTTAAAAGTCTAAAAATAGGATTTACCAATTTTTCTTTATTTGTTGAGTAATAATACCATTCCTTAGCTCGTTTGATTTTTCTGTTTTTGATATTGTCAGAGCTGATACGATCTAGATACATCAGATGGGGATATTCAGAGTGAAATCTGTTTACAAGCTGATGATCTGTAGCAATATTCCTTACAAGCTGACAGACTACATAATACCAAGTATCAAGATCAAGAGGCTCTTTTTTGGTAAGTTTTGGAAGAGCAGACCATTCATTTTCCATATACTGAAGGAATAGATATGCATGTTTTGGCTTCATAGCACACGCTATTTTATAAATGAGAGAGATACTTTCAAAGGAATAAAAGGTATTCCGATCTCTTTTTTCAGAATCAAATATCTGATTTTTAGCGATCACTATTAAATTAAATGGTAATATTCCCCTTGCAAGATTATGAAAATATAATAAACCATCATTATATTGGTACTGACCAATATAAAATTTTTGATCTGAACGCTCATAGATGGCATAATCGTCCTCATTCGCAAGACACCGTCCAAACAGTGGATTCTCAGGATAAAAGAAATTTAACATTCCTTCCTCTATAGTACTTTGATGTTTTATATCAATACCAGTTATGACAAGACTTGTTATATCATTATCTTCTCTCTCCATGACCATGTATCCAAGCATATCTGTATTCTGTCCGTCAATGTCCACAGTATAGACGCTTGGAGAAAGACTCCATCCCTGAGATTCCATGGTAAAATGATATCCCATTTTTACAAGCCCTAATGCACATATTTTAAAGCCTTCTCCATATTTGCCAATATATCCCTCCTTCTCCGTCTTTGTACTTCCGCCAAAATAGGTTAGCCATTCATATGAAAAGGGATATCCTTTAGTACGCATGATCAGTTTAATTGTTGAGTTGTCATCATATTCGTAATGGTAATAAAAATCCCTGTTGAAATTCTTATATCCGATACTGTCATAGAAATTTTGTATCAGATCTCTCAATATTCTCCAAAATTCCCAATTAACGGGATAATCCATAACTAGGTCAAGTGGAATCAGATGTGTGTGTGTATCATTATGGCAAGGAAGATTTGTTAATTCAGAGAGAGTTTTTTGCATAGCCCAATTTACCTCCTTGTATTTCTTTGACCTTCCTATAGCTAAAACAATAGAAAGGTCAAAGAATATTCGCTTTTTAGTTGATATCATTGTATAGTGCCAGCGCTTGGCTCGTCAACTTTAATTGCAAAGAAGGTTTTTAAGTTGTTCAATCGCATATAAAGGCAAATTTATAAGCCAGTCTTCTTTTTTGTAGTCCGACATGGAGGTGCGAACAGAAATTTCAGGAGAAAATTTTTCCTGGTAAGTTTTTAGACTTTTTGCCTTTAGATTTATTTCCGCTTTTACTTCAACAGGAACAATCAGTTCACCTGTATCAATGACAAAATCAACTTCACAAGATCCTCTGTCATTGGTGTAATAGTAAATTGTTAAATCATCAATAGTCTTTAGCTGCTGACAAACATATTGTTCTGTAAGGGCACCTTTGAATTCAATAAAAAGATCATTTCCGTCAAGTAATGTACGTTGATGCAGTCCTACCATGCAACTAAGAAGACCAACATCAACGATAAAGAGTTTAAATGCTTTCAAATCTTCATATGCACGTAATGGAATGCCTGGCGTATTAACACGACTGACTTTATGGACAAGCCCACAGTCGTTGAGCCACATAATAGCTGTCTCATAATCTTTTGCACGAGCACCTTCGCGAACAAGCCCATAGATAAATTTTTTGTTTTCTTTCGCTAACTGAGAAGGTATGCTGTTCCACAGCATACGTAATTTAGGGACAATTTCTAAAGGAGCATGTTTGGAGAAATCCTGCTCGTATGCAGAAAGAATTCGCTTTTGGATAGTACGCACTGCATTAAAGTCTTCCGTTTCTGAAAAAATTTGTACTGCTTCAGGCATACCGCCGATAAAATAGTATTGTTTTAGGGCGTCAATATAGGTTTGTTTGAAGCTTGTGATCATTTGAAAATCCTGTTTTGAGAGTAGATCAGCAAACTGCGTTTTATTCGTTGCCATCAGGAATTCCTGAAAGGACAGAGGATAAAGTTTTAGAAAATCTACTTTTCCTACCGGAAAGGAAGTGCCTTGATGCAGTGCAATACCAAGCAAAGAACCGGCACATATAATGTGATACTGTGGAGCATTTTCGTAGAAATATTTCAGTGAAGAGAGTGCTCTGGGAACCTCTTGAACTTCATCAAAAATAAGTAAGGAATGTTCCGGATCAATTTTGTGACCGACATACAGTTCTAGACCCATAATTAAACGGTTAGTATCCAGATCAGAGGCGAACAGATCCGCCATTTTGGAGTTAGAATCAAAGTTGATATATACTGTATCAGTATATGCTTGGCGACCAAATTCTTTCATTAGCCAGGTTTTACCAACCTGGCGTGCTCCTTCAATGATTAAGGGTTTACGGTATTTACTCTCTTTCCATGTCAGTAGTTTTTTGATAGCAAATCGATACATAAGAATCCCTCCTCTATTTATTACAAGTATATTATGATACATAAATACAAAAATTACAATGAATTTATGCGTTTAATTTTCATTTAATACAACGAATAAATGAAAAATATATACTATAGAAAGGATATGGTAGGTTTTAGAGAGATATTTGGATTTTGAGGTAGTGGAAATTCATGCATTGATACATTGGATAATATATATTTTGAGGAAGCATGGAAATGATGATCGGAGACTTTATGTAAAAAGTGTACTGCAGGGGCGAGGATGGAACTGTGACAGGAGGAAAATATCGGTTTACACGAGTATAGTGAGCGCAGAGCGAACTATGAACGGGTAAACCGATATAACAAGAAAAACAAAGTATATGTTCTTGACTTTTTCTTACTAGAATGCTATATAATAAGTATCCATACAATGTATGATTATATAGAGGCTTGTGATACGGAATCGACCGTGGAACTCCTAAAAAGCTCCGTAGTAACCTTTGTGAATTGGAACAGTAAGGATTCAGGCAAAGACGTTAGTAATCTTTTTGAAAGCGATCTAAGCAACCGAATTGACGGACAAATCGAGAACCTTCCGTTACCGTGGGAAGCAAAAAGAAACGGATGTAACTTGTAAATCTTGTGATAGTGACGGTACTGACTGTAAAACGGTACACAGCAATCACAATCCGGCGAAACAGGATGTGTAATCTTTAAGGCTCGATAATATGAACCGAACTCGAAGTTGTGTGAATGCGACGTTGGCTGTATAACAACGAAGGTGATGGCTAACATCCGATGCGACCTAAGGCATCGTCATCAAAGCAAAGGCCGATAGAAACGAGAAAACAGATTTGGGTAATGATACTAACCGTAGAGAGCAATGGTATCCGGGCGTGAGCACAAGGTCCGATCCAGAATGTGCCTGCACACATAAGCAGTTAAAAGTGTATTTTTCGGTCACACATAAGACCCGCCGCAAGGCGTTAAAAAAAGTGTTTCGTAGCCGAATATCGAGATTTTCGGATCTGGTAGGAAGCGACTTCTGTTTTAACCGGTATGGGCCGAGAGAATCAAATACGGAAATGGAAAAGAAGAAGCATGGCGAAAGCCGTGCCTATTGTCATATAAAAAGGTTGGTGCTGAGATGGTGGCACAACACAACTGTTTTGAGTTGCGGAATCATCTGAACATCAACCGTATAAGAACGGAAAGGAGTTGGTCTGCGGTGGGAAGAAAAAATAAAAGTTATAGCAAGGATCTGCATCAGCAGGCCTACGAAAAATTGACCGGAATGCAGCACTTCGGAGAAAGTAAGAAAGCTGCGGTTGAAGACGGAACGGAAAAAGACAAGATTTTTTCATATAATACGTATTCAACTTACTGGAAACATGCAAAGTATTTTGTGAAGTGGATCCAGACAGAGCATCCGGAGTGCACGACGTTGAAGTCGGCAAAGAAATTTGTGAATGAGTGGCTTCAGTCACGTGTTGATCAAGTAGACGGCAAGGGCCAGCACCTTTCGGCATGGACGATACAAACAGAGGCGGCTGCGCTCAATAAACTCTATCAGATAGATAAGGCAGATCCGAATCGTTTCCAGCCACCTAAGCGGAACCGTTCAGAAATCAAACGTAGCCGTGTCAGCGCAGAGCGTGACAAGCACTTTAGCGTAACTAACAATGATGAACTGATTCGTTTTTGTAAAGGCACTGGATGTCGCAGGAATGTTCTGGAGCGGCTTGAAGGGCGGGATATGTGGATGAGAGCGGATATGGAAAAAGAAGTGTCTGTTTTGTCCGGCAGAACAGATCTTTCGGATAAGGAGAGAAAGCATTTGGTTGTGCTGAAAGATGCATTGGAAGTATTTCCAGATCATGATATATTTATTCATCATCGGAAGGACAAGAATGGTCGCTATCGTTTTGCTCCGGTAATGGGTCCGGATAAGAATGCAATTATAGAAAGAATGCGTAATACGGGTCCAAATGAGAAAGTTTGGCAATACGTCAACAGTAATGCAGACATCCATGGATACCGAGCTGAATACGCTACAGCAATGTATAAGTCCTATGCTCGTCCGCTGAATCAGATTCCGTATGACCGAGTAAATAAAGGAACCGGAAAGAGATTTCAAGGCGATGTATATACTTGTCGAAAAGATGAAAGTGGTAAGAAACTGGATCGACAAGCGATGAAAAAATGCAGCAAGGCATTAGGACATAACAGGATCAGTGTAGTAGCTGATAACTATATCAGAGGATTGTAAAGGAGGTGATCCGGAATGGGATTTTTTGCCAAAAAAACGTTTACCGGATATAGGGAAGTGCCAGGCGGTTATTCCGATCCGGAAGCCGAATATTATATTGAATCTAAAGCTGAATATGATTCGGATATAAAGAAGATCCGCGACGCAGAGAATGCAGCTGCCTGTGCGGAAAGAGACGCCAGAGAAGAAAAGAAGCGTGTTATTGATAATGCTAACGCACAGCTGTATAAGTATCAGAAGTCTGCGGATGAGGAAGCAGAACGTAAAGTAAAAGCTGCGCAACAGATTGTTGAAGAAAAGGACAACGAAATCGAGAAACTAAAACGCCAGCTGGAAGCGGCAAAGCAAGAGATTCAGAGAGAAATATATCTGCATAGGAACATGATCAGAATAATGACTGAAAGAGCTAATCAAAAAAGGGGGATTAAGCCGAAGAAGAACCATGACGGATATGTTGTTTTAGAGAGCCGTCAGTGGACACAGAAGTATACAGAAGAAACTTGGGATACAGAAGAACATAAACAAAGTTATGCAAATCAGCGTGGTGTGGCGATTAAGAACGGATATCTGAAGATTGAGCATAAAGAAGAAAAGGTATGGAAATCTACGCTGCAAACACCGTATGATGCAAGTCTTCCGCTGGCACAGGTTTGCGATCGCATTGAAGAAGATCTTGGCACTGTATTACAATCTATCGGCTGTGAGTTAAGATTGCGGCCTGAATATAATGGAGTGTATCGCAATTTCGGTACCAATGATGCCGGATATCCGATGAATGGTATGTATAAATGGCAGTATAAAGCCAATTACAAGATGGGACTTTGGGAAGTAGAAATTTTTACGACTAAGAGTCTGCGAGTTCCGGATTATCGAAGACCGGTATAATAGCACAAAAAGGCTGAAATATAAAATGACGGAGATAACGATGCCCCGTTATTTTTATGCTTAAAAACGCTATGTATAACAATAACAATATATAACACATGTATAACATAATAACCGCAGGGGAGAGCCAAGGGTCATGACCGTGACCCTGGACCGAATTCTTCCAAATTCGACAAGTATATGCTATGATTGTGGAAGATATGTAAATTATAGTCGATTGTTGCGGCTGAAGCAATGTTAGCCGACCGCATTTTTCGACAAAAAACGGAAAAAGGTATGAGATGGGGAAGAAAGCGGTAGTGGCCGGAATAGTGATTTGCTTGGGCTTGGCGGCATTGCTACAGATGGGGAAGAAATCAGCAGAGAGAGAAATAGATGTTATCAGTAGCATCAGCATGAATAATGGTGGCCAAATTCGAGAACATATTGCAGTATTGCTGAATGATTTTCCTGGAGATTCGGAAAATGAAATCCGGAAGGAAATTTTAAGAAAGTACGATGCAAACACGTTTCATAGCATCCGCTTCAACCAGTGCTTGGATGAGGTAGACGGCCTGCAGGTAGATGTATATGAAGACAAAACGAACTATCAAAAAGGGAAGAAATTATTTGGTTTTGAGTATCCGGGAAAGTAGAAAATTGCATGAAGTGATAGCGATTTGCGTGAATATATGTTATGATATATTATAATATATAATAGGACGGAGGAATAGGAAATGCCGGATTTAGAACGATATCCAACGCTGGTCACATTTGAGAATGTACCAAAAGAACTGCGTTGGGATGCCTGCCTTGAAGCGCTGGAATCGGAATACACGCTGCCGTTTAGAAGAGCCTGTAAACTTTTGATGTGTAGCCGCAGCTGGGTGTCAAGATATATCAAACCTAATTGTCACTATATCTATCTGGAAAATTACTATGGACATGGAGGAGATTACTATAATATAGCGCGGAAGAGACTGGGTCTCGAAGAGCCGGATAAAGTGTGGTTTAATGACAACGAATTTAGAGAGCTGATTGTATCAAATATCACGTCATGTACGAGACAGGCCATATCCATTCCGATAGAGTTTCTAATCCAACCCAATCAAATGGAACTATTTCGAGCCGAGTATTCTGAGGGAAAATATAACAAAGAAGCTGGGGCGGCAAAAATGGAAGTGGCTGTGAAAAAATATGCTACTGACATAGGGCTGCAACTGTGGAAAAATCACGCATCGTGGCTTGCGAGAGGAAAATCTCCTGCAGTTCCAGTCGCGGTGCCGGAATTTGAACTGCAGAACTTGATGGCTGTCCATGACCTGAAGGATTACGGCGATACGGATGAGATGATTTACAGGGAGCTGTTTCGAAGAGGCACCATAAGACTTGAAATATCAATCCCTGATCAGGACGGTTGCATATCAAAAAAAATCTATTACATAGATTCACATGATGACATTAATTTTGATCATACGGTACAAGATATTTTGATTAATTATTCTGATTATATCGTATATAAGGATAAATTTACGAAGTGGGAATAGGATGGAGTTCAGTTCTATAAAGTAATGTGTTAGTATATATCATAACATATTTAGTATCAAAAAAACGACCGTTTTTAGGTAACTAAAAGAAAAAGCAGTGTCTTACCTTAAGATAAATGAAACAATAGGGTATACCGCAAATGAACATTGTATAGCTGGCTTTATTGTGTTAAAATAAAGTTAGCTATTATTTTATGGACAAATAGACAAAAACATTTATAACCCTAAATGAACATATGGAGGTTAGATTAGTTTGGGAAAAGGTAAAAATGTAGCGTATGTCAGGGTATCTACAGCAGAACAAAATGAATCCAGGCAGCGTGAGGCACTGCAAGCATATGATATAGATCGCTGGTTTGTAGAAAAAGCATCTGGCAAGGATATAAAGCGGCCTGAGCTTCAGGCGATGCTTGACTATATCCGAGAGGATGACACTGTTTACGTAGAGGAATTTTCGAGGCTTGGACGTTCAACATCAGATTTGTTGTCTATTGTGCAGCGGATTGAGAGCACAGGTGCAAAGTTTATTAGCATCAAGGAAAATTTTGACACGAAAACACCGGCTGGAAAGCTGCAGATGACTATGATGGCAGCGATAGCTGAATTTGAACGTGCAATGATTCTTGAAAGACAGCGTGAGGGAATTGCCATCGCGAAGCGTGAAGGTAAGTATAAAGGCCGTAAGGCAATCAGTGTGCCAAATATCGGAGATTATTACGACCGATATATGACAAGACAAGAAACGAAGACGTCTATAGCTTTGAAACTTGGAATCAGCCGGACGACGCTGGATAAGCTTTTTAAGGAGTATAAGGAGCGGTTGCTGTAGATGGGAAGATTGCCTATCCTACATCTTGGGCTTTAGCGACGAAATCAAGATTGGTAAGCACAATATCAAGTTGTGTGATACTTTGAAATATGCAAAAGATGGGACATTGCGGGAAGAACTGGAAAAATTATTCTCTGATCTCAAATAATCAGTAATGTTAGGCCGGTCGTATGACTGGCCTTTTTACTTAATGACATCAACATGCAATGTTTAATTATTAATATTATGATATATTATGCATAACAATAACAATGTATAACTAATGTATAACAAACCATTGACGGCGATGCAGGGGCATGATATAATAGTATTATCAAATCAGGAACGGAAACAGAATCACGAAAGGATGGACAAAATGGGAGAAATCAAGCAGACAAACTTTAGAATTGACCAGGAAGCGGCAGACGCATTTAGAAAATTCTGCGAAGAGAATGGCATGAATCAGGCCCAGGGCTTTGATCACATGATGCAGGTCATGGAGCTGAATCGGGCCAAGACCGTGGCACCGAACAGTGCCAAGGATATTGAAAGTTTTGAAATGTACATGAAGAAAATCATGGAATCTTACCTGAAAAGCGTTGAAGATTACAATACGGCACGGGAAAGCGCTATGGAAGAATTTTCCTCAGCTCTTACAAGCAAGGATAAGACCATTGCTTCACTTCAGGAAAAAAATGCGCAGCTGCAGGAAGACAAGAAGGCTGCAGAGCAGACGGCAACCAGTGCTTCTCAGGCTGCGGAGCAGGCCGTGAAAGAAGCTTCTGTGGCTAAGGCCCAGGCTGAGACGGCTTCAAAGCTGGCAGACGAAAAGGACAAGACTATTGCTAACCTGGCTGATAAGTTGAGTATCGCAGAAGAAAAAGCAGCTGGATATGATGATTTGAAAAAGTCCGAGGAGACGGCCAAAAATAAAATCATTGAACTGCAGAAGGATATGGAACACCAAAAAGCAGAAGCAGATCGGACATTAAAGGCAAGCCAGGAAGAGGCTGGTCGGACATTGAAAGCTGCACAGGAAGCAACAGATCGGGAGCTGGCAGGGCTGAAAAAGGACCATGAGACGGAAATCCGTGAACTGAAAGCTGATATGGAGAGAAAAATTTCCGATGCTCAGAAGGATGCTGCTCTCTCTTGTGCAAATGAGGTCGCAAAAAAGGAGCGTGAAATGAATACCCTGCTCCGGGAGGCTGATAAAGCAAATGCTCGCCTGCAGGTACAGCTGGAAAGTCTGCAGGACAAGATTGCAGAACTTACGGCTGCCTTAGATAAGGCTCAAGGAAAGTAATAATACATAGGAGGCGGGAATAAAATCCGTCTCCTTTTTAAAAATTCATATATTATAATATAAGCTAACATATCTGCTCTGGGAAATCCTGATGCAAGAATCATCTTTTCAGATATGTAGATACAAGATAAATACAAGATATAATTGATTTTTGAAAATATGTGTGATACAATATAGCAACAAGATAGATACAAGATAGATATAAGATAAATACAGGATAGGAAAGGAGAACGCATGGGAGCAAAGGTAATTACATATATCAATGAGAAGGGCGGCGTTGGAAAAACGTCTGTTTGCTATAATACGGCCTGGTATCTGGCAAGACAAGGAAAAAAGATCCTGATGATTGATGTGGACGGACAAAAGGCCAATCTGACATTCTTTTCCGGAGTTCCGAGAACGGACAGTATGAAAACAATCGTGGATGTTTTAAAGGGCGGAATTTCTTTAGAAGATGCGGCTGTGCCGGTTAAAGACAATCTGGATATCATTCCGGCCAATATGGCGGTTGCGGAAATCGGAATGGATGCAAAGATAAGCCGGTTCCGGAGTGAACTGAAAGCAGTCAAAGACAAATATGATTACGTGTTTGTGGATGTAAACCCGTCTCCGGGTTGGGGGCATTATCTTTCTTTGTCAGTTTCAGATTTTGCCGTTGTAATTATGTTGCCTGATATCGCATCTCTGGAAGGCAACGCTGGGATTTTGGAATCAATCGCAGAAATTCAGGAAACCACGAATACAAAACTGCAGATCGCCGGAATTCTGTTTAACCGTAGCAATGACCGAACCAACCTGGGAAAGCAGGTTCAGGAGGTTGCCGAGCGGATGGCTGCCGGAGCGGAAACAACAATTTTTGAGACAAAAATCCCACAGGCGGTATCGCTTAGTGAATGCGTTGCCTCACACGTTGGAATTACAGAGTACGATCCTGGAAGCTGAGCTGCAGAAGCTGTAAAGGGGTTTGCCTCTGAGTTGGAGCGAGGTGTTATGTAAATGGCAAAAAGGAAGCTCGATCTGTCTGGTATGTATACAAATACAAGTAATACACAAGATAGCAACAAGATAACAACAAGACAAATACAAGATAAAAACTATGAGCCTCATGGGAAATATGAGGCTTATAGACGTGCGGAAGAAAATCTGGAAAGGCATATGGAAGAGAAGATACCATCTGCTGAGCCGAAAAAAATCAATATGGCCTTTACAGATAAGGTGTATGATATGATAAAAGAAGAATCCGGAAATCTGGGAATTGCAGCGGCGTATTACATCAATGCGGCAATCAGACAGACCGATCCGGATCACATCCAGGCATTTTATGATCAGTTACTGATAAAACCGTCAAAGGACTGTATTCCACGTAAAAAGGGCCAGGCTGCACAGAGACTTTTTGTAAAGTTTGATGCTGATGTATATAATATGGTTGTATCCGGTGCAGATCAATACAATCAGACGTTGACGCAGTATGTTAACATGGTTTTAGAATCAAATACAAGATAGATACAAGATAAATATAAGATAGACACAAGATAACAAATGAAGAAAAGGGGAATGATTATGAGCGGATTCCCACGACAAAATGAAATTGATGTATACTATGAGAATAAGAAAAAAGAAGTAGGAGAGTGGCTGATCGAGTATGCCGGCGATCAGAAACGGCTCACGCAAGAGCAACGGCGGCGGATACTGGCATATGCCGAGCGGATGTCTTTCAGCACGGCCGGAGAGGCAAATGCCTATGTTCAGGGCTTGAAGACAGTTGGAAAGCGCGAAAAGGAACGATTGCGAAGTCATTTAAGCCAGATTGATTGGTTGCCGGAAGGTGTTAATACTGGAACCTTGGATGGGAAAATTGTATGTAGAGTTTTGCCACGACCACTCGAAAGATTATTTGGAGATAATGATTGGAAGTCGAAGAAGGAGTGATATTTCATTCATGGAAGAATTTAAAGTAGCAAAACTGCCGAAGACTCAAAATGAAAATTTTAATATTTCTTCAGTAGCAAAGTTTATTACAACAACAGGTGGTTTAGTTTCATCTGAAAATCCGACTGAATTGAAGGTCATGCCATCGAAGAATATTATAGTAACGGTTGATCTGGAAAAAGATAAGGATGTTAAACTGTCAAGTAATAATGTTACGATGTATGATTTGGCTGTGATGGATTCGGTATATACACTGTATAAAAATAACTGCAGCTCTTTTACTCCGGAGATGATTTCCAGGATTATGTCTGGAAATATGAAGGGAGATGTTAAGCCGCAGAAAGCAGGAGCGGTCACACGTAGCCTGAAGAAATTGGCACTGATTCGTATTACACTGGATTGTACGGATGAATTTGAGGCACGTGGGATAAAACTGAGAAAAGGTGATAAGGCATTATTTACAGATTATCTTCTTCCGTTACGGGAAGTTCAGGTGAAGTCGGCCAATGGAGAAGTTTACCTTAATGGTTTTTCATTAAAGGAAATGCCGGTTCTCTATGACTATGCAGAACGTATAGGGCGCATTGCTGCAGTGCCTATTAGCCTTATGAAAGTTCCTGGGATGACTGATACAGATGATGCCATTTTAGTAAAACGGTATGTAATTCAGCGTGTTGAGGAATTGAAACGGGCAAGAAATAAGGTTGCATTAAAAGAAGTCATATATTATGATGAGGAACTTGACAAGGGAGTTCTCACAGAGCTATGGTATGACGAAGAGTTTGTGAATATTCGAGATAAAAAGGCTAAATTGCATAAAATGATGATAAAGGTTTTGGAGTCGTTTAAAACTGAAAAATATATTAAAGGATATGATATATTATCTGCAGGTCGTTCCATTATTGGAGTTGAAATAAATTTGTAAAGCACCGACTTTTGCGACACCAAGCACCGACTTTTGCGACAAAAGCACCGACTTTTGCGACAAACAAAAAAAAAAAGCACCGACTTTTGCGACATCAATGTGCCGCAAATTATTGTAAAATAAGGGTTTTTAAAAATCAGTTCAAAAATCAAAAAAATTCAGTTTTGCCGTGTATAGCACTTCCAGTTCGTTTAAGGTAGAATATAGATAGCAAAATGGATAAAAAAGGAGATCCGTTTCAGCGGGTCTTTTTTTATGCTAAGGATGTGGATAAAGCAACCTCAGGAAGAAAAATCTGCGCTGTTTATCCACTGGAAAGGAGGCGAATCAAATGGCAGTTTTTTATACATATGAAAAAAATCTCGAAGAAGAAAAGATGGATTTCCTGCGAACACTGTACCACGATAAACGTGGTGGCCAGATGATCCGCCTCCGGAAAAAAGGAGATCAGGTCAGCCAGCTGAGCACGTGCGACATGGACGAGCTGGCAGCGACCGGCACAGATCTGCTCGATACCTATACGACGGTTCATACATTTCGTGGATATAAACGCACATCCGATAGAGTTTTTAATTTTGGCTCTATTTTTATCGATCTGGACTGTCACTCGGATGATCCTGATCAGATACAGACCGCAAAAATGCGGACGGTCGAAATTCTGGAGGACGCATTCTCGGACGGCCGGTTAGCAGTGCCAACTATGATCACGGATAGCGGCCGGGGGTTCGGCCTGCAGTACATCCTGGATAAATCGATTGCAAATACGTGGAAAACGGAAAAGATCAAAGCGTTTTATAAAAAAGTTCGTAAAAAACTGTATGTAAAATATCAGGAAATATTATCTGCAGATCCACGGGCAGCACAGCCAGATGCCTCAGTCTTGGATGACGCTCGTGTTTGCAGGATCCCAGGTACATACAATGTAACAGCCGACACATATTGTCGGCTTATTGCTGTATCCGGAAAATGTTATGAATTATCGGATCTGGTACAGGGCTGTAATCTCTGGGATTGGAAATCGGAAGAAGAGTATAAGAAAGCAAAAGAAGAAAAAGAAAGAAAGAAAAAGGAAATCGCTTCCAGGCCGGTAGTATCGTTTACGGAATACCGTCTGCCGTTTCTTTCTACTCGCCTGGAGCAACTGGAGAAGCTGCAGGCGATGCGTGGAGAAGATTGTACGGACAGTTGCAGGGAGCAACTGCTGTTTATCGCATATTCTGCGCTGAAACAGCTCGATCCGGCTAATGCGGCATTGCGTCTGCAGAAGATGAATAGAAGATTTGTGGATCCATTGCCGCAGGTCGAGCTGGATCACATTATTCAGGAAACGGATCAGAGCGTTGGCATCGATCATAGGGGGTATTATAAGCTGTCAAACGCCTATGTAGTTGATATGCTGGCTCTTACAGGAGAAGAAATCAAGAAGCTTGGAATTGGCCAGGGTCTGAGACGTGCGGCTGATAGAAAGGCTGCCAGGGACAAGAAAAAAGAAACACGGAAAAAGATTGTCGAGCTGCTGACGCAGGCCGATAATTTAACGTACGAGGAAATCGCAGAAGTTGCAGGAGTATCTCGCAGAACGGTTTGCACAATCGCAAAAGCTGAGGGGTTGATGCGATATTCTAAGGCAGCACAGTGTCAAAATCATCAAACCCAAACGGCTGAGATTATTGAGATTGACTCTGTTCGGGAGGGCGTTGGTCAAGTTGCTGAAAGTGCAAATTTTGCCACTAGGTCTGTGTGTGCGTCTTTTATTGTCCCTCCTGGCAATCTTCTCTCTACTCCTGCGGTGAGGGGGTCGAGGGGAGAGGAGTTCGACTGGTATAACTGGCTGGATGCCAGGGCTTCTTCTGATGCGGTGGCCCGGGAAATTCTGGATATCTTTAGTTGGAGTTTCTGTAAGTGGAGCAGTACGTCTCTCTCTTATGATATTGAAGAGTATCTTGCTCGGACTATGATCAAGGTTATGAGTCATCCGGAGCGTTTAACTTCTTTAAGAGATACGGTTGCAAGAATATTTTTTAAGCACTACGGGATAGATGAGTGTGCCTTTCTTTTTGGAATGCATAAAATTGCAGATGTCCTTCCGACGGTGTGGGATCTCTATGTGACTGCAGGTCAGAAGGAAAATGAGAAAAAACGGAAGGCTACACAGAGAAGAGCAGAACGTCAACAGAAAAAATATTCAGTTGATGTGGCTACGGAGACTCCAGAGCAGCGTGAAGCCCGGATCAATCGTCATCTGAAAAACTATTCAGATAAGCGTTTTGACATTATTGAGACCTCGGATGAGTATCAGAGACGGCTGGATCCGGATGTGATCCGGATGGTAAAAACCGCCTGTATGCAGGTTGGTCGTCTGAAACGGGATTTCTTTTGGATTGAGAAACAGAAAGTTCAGACTTCGGATATTAAGCAGTGTTTTGACTCTCTTACGTATAAAGATGTTGTAATCATCTGTGAGCGCATGGCTCATCAGGGCACAATACAGGATGCTACAAAGCCGTTTTATTATGTTTTGCAGGTGGTATGGAAATATCGCCATCCGGAGGCGGCAGAGGCCCAGGCAGACCGGATAAAAGAAGAAAAATCAGCCAACAGGTTTGATAATTTTGAATCACATACATACGATTTTGATTTTGGGAAATTCATGGAAATCAATGCTATGCGTGAGATTATCGGTCAGCCACCGTTGAGTAAGGAAGAATATATGGATAGTTTGAAATGTGTTGACAAATAATTATACTATAATTATAATATAATTATAAAGGAAGTGAAGAAATGCTATTTGAATGGGATGAAGAAAAGAATACCAAAAACAAAAAAAAGCATGGGATTTCTTTTGAAGAGGTTCAGTCCGTTTTCGAGGATGAATATGCGATTCTGTTTGATGATCCGGATCATTCTGAAGAAGAAGATAGGTTTCTGATTATAGGTATGACCGATAGGAAAGGTGTTTGTATTGTTAGCCATTGCTATCGTGGAGAAGATGAAAAAATCAGAATCATATCTGCAAGAAAGGCAACGAAAACAGAGCAAAATGTTTACAATGAACAACCATTTTGGAGGTGAGATTATGCGTGAAGAATATGATATTATGAATTTAAACCCGAGAAAAAATCCGTATGCAAAAACAAATAAGAAGCAGGTAACCATCAATCTTGATGAAAAAGTTATTGCGTATTTTAAGAATCAATCTGATGCAGTCGGTATTCCATATCAGACGCTTATTAACCTGTACCTGTGTGATTGCATGAAGAACAATCGTCATCCGGAAGTAGTCTGGAATCAGAGTGTTTCATAAAAGTTGATAAAAAAGGGGCTGTGAAAAAACATAGCCTATAAAAAAGAAGGACCAAGGGTTCATAAAAAACCCCAAGGTCCTCTTTTTGTGTTAGAATTAACTTGCGATGAAAAATCTAACTAATACTTAGTCTAATCCAAAACAGGCAGTTTTGCTAAGCGCCGCTCGACCCCGGGCTCCGTCGCGTTTGTACCTTCAGTTGCAGGGCTGATCATCGGTGGAGAGGTGATCAAGGACCTTACGAAGGAAGCGATGAAAAAGAACTTTAGACGTTTATGAAGATAAGCACGTTTTGCATCGAAACCGGTATTTACAAATTCCCAAAAGAGTGATAAGGTTATAGCTGACTATTTAAAGAAGTATATAGATGTGTGGGGGAAGAATGAAAGTAGCATCTAATCTGAAGGACTTTGTATATAAAAGCATAGAATCGGATATCCTGGCAGGAAATCTGCATTCCGGAGATATTATTAACGAGAAGGACCTAGTGGAGAAGTATGGTGTGAGTAAATCGCCGGTGCGCGATGCACTGATTGCGCTGTGCGCCGATGGCATACTGAAAAGCATTCCACGCTACGGCTATGAGATCATCACTTATTCAGTAGACGGCGTGTATTCTATGCTGCAGTTCCGTTTCGTTCTGGAAAGTGGATTTATAAGTCGTAAGATCGATACGCTGACCGAACGTCAGCTGGATGAGCTCGAGCAGCTGAACGAAGACTGTAAGAACGATGAGCGTACACCGTTTGAGCATTGGGCAGCAAATGAAACCTTTCATCTGAAACTAATGAGCTTCTGGCATAATGACTATGCGCTACAGGAGCTTCGTCTTACGATGAACCGTCTGACCCGTGCATATGCACAGTTTTACTGGAACAGCAATCGGGATGTGCTGCTGTCAAAGGATACTGAGCATCATACCGATATTATCGAAGGTCTTCGAAAGAAAGATGCTGCTACGGTTATCGAATTCCTCCGCCTGGACCTCCATAACTTCGGTGGCTTCGAGGATTTCTTTCTCCAGGCACGATAAACAGAATATGAAAAAGAGCGATATACCGCCGAACAGGGAAGCGAAGCTTCTTTGCTCGGCGGTTTTGTTTCATGAAAAGAACGAAATTTCGAAAATCTTGCACACGAAGTAGTCGTAAATTGCAATAGGAAGCAGGACGAAGAGACGCGTTCGTGCGCGCATAAAAACACAGGGAAGCAGGAAATACTTAAAAATCAGGGGGCTTCGTCTATCTGAAAGGCTATAGATCGGATGACAGAAAGCCTTGTGTTTGAGCAAAATTCACAAAAATATTATAAATATTTGTCAATTATTTAGATATTCAGATGATATCCCTTGTGCTAGTATATAGCTATAAATACTGGTAATATCAGTGATGTGGTTAATGACATGAATAGATAAAATGCGGATTAAGAGTGTTCATTCATCCTGCACTGCATATGAACAGTAGGCTGTCCGGGGCGTTCCCGGGTGGCAAAGAAAAGGAGGAAAAGCGTATGAAGCTGAGTGAAAATGAGTACCAGAATTACACAGCGATCTTACGTGCGGAGTTGATTCCAGCGATGGGCTGTACGGAGCCGATTGCGATCGCTTATGCGGCAGCCGAGGCCCGGAGACTCTTGGGAGAGATGCCGACGCGCATCACAGTGAACTGCTCCGGTAACATGATCAAGAATGTCAAGGGCGTAACGGTACCGAATTCTGGTGGACAGAAGGGTATCGAGGTAGCCGCAATTCTTGGTATGGTCGGCGGCGATCCGGATAAGAAACTGGAAGTGATCGCTGGTGTGACCGATGAAGATCGTGAGGAGTGCAGACGACTCAATGAGACGAAGATATGCGATGTGAATCTCGCGGAAAATGTTCCTAATCTCTATATCGAGATTATAATGGAATCAGAAGAGCATACTGCCTGTGTACGCATCGCAAACCATCACACGGATATCGTTTATATGAAGAAGGATGAGGAAGTTCTTCGAGATATCGAGAATGCCGTTGTAGAGGAAAATGCAGATGAAACTGTACGTGCAGATCGAAACAAGATGAGCCTTCAGGGACTTCTCGAGTATGCAAACACTGTAGATCTCGCTGAAATCAAGGACGTGATTCAGCGTCAGATCGAGATGAACTCGAAAATCTCACAGGAAGGTCTCGATAACGCATGGGGCGCACAGATCGGTAAGACGATCCTCGAAAACTGGGGTGATGATGTCCGTACCGAAGCCTGTGCAGCGGCAGCGGCAGGTTCCGATGCACGTATGAGTGGGTGTCCGCTCCCGGTTGTGATCAATTCCGGCTCCGGAAATCAGGGCATCACGGTGACGATGCCGGTTCTCGTGTATGCACGTGAGTGGCATATTTCCGAGGAAAAGATGTATCGGGCGATGCTCGTTAGTAACCTGGTTTCTATCTATATCAAGCACTATATCGGCGCACTTTCCGCATTTTGTGGCGCTGTAAGTGCATCCTGTGGCTCGGGTGCTGCCATTACATTTATGGCCGGTGGTGACTACCAGCATATCGGACGAACGATCACCAACACACTTGCCAATGTCGGTGGTATCGTATGCGATGGCGCGAAGCCAAGCTGTGCAGCGAAGATCGCCGCTTCGGTACATGCAGCGTTGCTTGCACACTATATGAGCATGAGTGACAAGCAGTTCCAGGCAGGCGAGGGTATCGTTGAGAAGAATGTAGAGGAAACTATTAAAAACATGGGATACATCGGCAGAGTCGGTATGAAGTCCACGGATAAGGAAATCCTGAATGTCATGATCGATAAGGCAGATGTAGACGCAAATCTTTAAAAGGGTTAGGAGTATGAAATGGGAGAAAACGTAAAGAAACAAAAGAAGAGTGGATCGATTAATGCATTCGTTATCGTATTCCTCGTAATCGTAGGCTGTTACATCATGTCACTGTTTATCAGCCCGGGCGCATTTGATCGTGAAGTGCTGAATGGCAGAACCGTTGTTATCGCGAACTCTTTCCATGCAACGGAAAAGACGTATTTAGGACCGCAGGCGATTTTTCAGTCGATTCCGAACGGACTTGTATCCTCAGCAGGCATGATGTTCCTCGTTATGCTCGTTGCAGGATGTATCGAGGTTTACAAGCGGACCGGTGCTCTGAACAAGGGTGTAGCTCGTATCCTTTCGAAGTCTGAAGCTGTCGGTTCCGAGAAGATCCTGGTTCTTATCATGATCATCTTCGGTTCACTCGGTGGATTCCTCGGATGGAATGAGCAGATCGTTCCGTTCATTCCGATCGTTCTGTCACTGGTTCTGGCACTCGGCTATGACCTAATGACTGGTATCGCATGTTCCGCTATGATCGATATGATCAGCTTCTCTTTCTCACCGACCAGTGTGTATACGGTAGGTATTTCTCATGAAGTTGCAGAGCTTCCGATGTTCTCAGGCTTTGCATTCCGTCTGATCCTGCTTTGCGTTGCGGACTTTATCATCATTCTTTACGTACTTCGTTATGCACGTGGTGTTCGTAAGGGAAAGATTCAGTCCATCACCGCAGACCTTGATTCCGATAAGTTCCGTGTAGATTATTCTGAGGAGATGAAGACTCCGCTGACGGGCGGACAGAGCATGGCGCTCCTGCTTTTCCTCGTTGTATTCGTAGCAGCCATCGCAGGTGTTGCAAAGTTTGGATGGTCTATGAACGATCTTTCCGCATGCTTCCTGTTTGCTGCAGTCGCTGCGGGTCTTCTGAACAAGATGGCACCGAATGACCTCGTAAATGCAATCTGTGCCGGTGCGAAGGATGGTCTTACACCTGCACTTGTCATCGGTCTTGCGAGAGGTATCCAGTGGATTCTTACTGAGTCCGGTATCATCGACCCGATCATTTACAGCATTTCCAGACCTCTGAAGAGCCTTCCGGGTTCGATCGCAGCCATCGCGGTTATGTTCGTTATCGCAATCTTCAACGGTCTCCTCACTTCTGGTTCGGCAAAGGCTATGGCGCTCATGCCTATCCTTATTCCGCTTGCAGATATCATCGGTATGACGCGTCAGACTATGATCCTCGCATTCCAGTTTGGTGATGGTCTTACAAACTCTCTCTGGTTCACCAGTGGTACTCTTCTGATCTTCCTTACGATCGCAGGTATCCCTCTTAAGAAGTGGTGGAAGTTTATTACTCCGCTGATTTCGATACTGTTTGTTGTCTGCGTGATTGCACTGATTGTTGCAACCAAGATCAACTACGGCCCATTCTAATATTTAAATTCCTCAGCCTTTCGAATGTCGATATTTTCGGAAGGCTGTACTAAAAAAAGAATATAACATACGTGTTTTACATCATTCATTAGGAGGAAATACAAAATGGATGTCATCACAGAAGGAAAGAAAATTCAGAACGAATTAGTCGAACTTCGTCGTTATTTCCATGAGCACCCTGAGTTACCATGGGAGGAGTTCAATACACAGAAGAAGATTATGGAATATCTTGATGAACTCGGAATTCCGTATCAGGAGTCCAGTAAGACCGGCGTGATCGCCACCATCAAGGGACCGCATTCTTCGGATAAGATTCTGGGAATTCGTGCAGATATCGACGCCCTTCCGATTACAGAGCAGGTAGCGTGTGAGTGGAAATCTCAGAATGAAGGCAAGATGCATGCATGCGGTCATGATACACATATCACCATGCTCCTCGGGGCAGCCAAGCTTCTGAAGCAGATGGAGGATGAGCTGACCATCACCGTACGCCTTCTCTTCCAGCCGGCAGAGGAGTGCATCGAGAACAGTGGTGCGGCGCTGATGAAGGATGATCCTGCGCTTCTCGAGTGTGATCGTCTCATCGCGATGCATATCTGGAGTAAGATTCCGGCAGGTTATGCATCTCTTCGTTATGGCCCTGTTATGTCCGCTGCGGATACCTTCGATATCTATGTGAAGGGTAAGGGTGGCCATGGTGCACTTCCACACCAGACCGTAGACCCGGTAGTTGCCGCTTCGGAGTTCATTCTTTCGATGCAGCGTGTCGTTGCAAGAGAATTAAACCCGCTGGAGGCATCTGTTATCAGTATCACAGCATTTAATTCCGGAACAACATCAAACGTTATCCCGGCAGAGGCACACCTCAGGGGTACCGCCAGAACCTTTACGCCGGCGACCCGTGATCAGTATCCGGAGATTATCAAGCGTGTAGCAGCCGGTGTAGGTGAGGCTACGCGTACCGAGATCGAAGTGGATTATCACTTCGGACCACCTCCAATGATCAACGATGACGCCTGTGTAGATACCGGAAGAAGAGCTGCAGAGACCGTTTTCGGTAAGGATCACCTCACCGATTGGGAGCTTCAGATGGGTGGTGAGGATTTCGCAAAGTACCCACAGGAGAAGTGCATCCTGCTTCTCGGCGGTGGCTGGCCAGAGGAGGAGCGTCAGTTCCCACAGCACAGCCCATTCTTCGATATCGATGAGAGCGTACTGTCACTGGGCGTTGAGTACTTCGTAGAGTATGTACAGGAATACCAGAAGGAGCTTTCATAACATTCCTATTTTTGTCACGGTCGGAAAACCACTTCCTTTGACTGATGGGGAGTGAAAACCATACATTTGAATAGATGATTCCGTGAAAAAAGCTGTTGCATTTCGGTGCAGCAGCTTTTTAATATGCCTGTGGGTGATGTTAGATATAATACACAAACGAAGGGACTCCTTTTTGTGTATTCTTTGGAATTGCAGATTCTTCTCCATATGGTAATATTTATCCCGAAGCAGCTGATAATATCAGTGGTAGGATTACTACTATGAGCAGCACAATGATTCATACATAGTAGACCATATGTTATCAGGACAACTGTCCGGGGAGTACGGATAGTAAATAGAAGGAGGGAAAAAGCGTATGAAGCTGAGTGAAAATGACTTTAAGAATTACACAGCGATCTTACGTGAGGAGCTGATTCCGGCGATGGGCTGTACCGAGCCGATTGCCATCGCCTATGCGGCAGCGATGACACGGAAGCTCCTGGGGGAGATGCCGATACGCATCACCGTCAACTGTTCCGGTAACATCATCAAGAATGCAGTTACACACTAATTATGGTGATTGATGGTTGTAATAAAAACGAAAAATAAATTTGTTTTATTTCCAGTATGTCGATGGATAGGTGAAAAAAGATTGAAAAATAAATTAAAGCTCAACTAAATTTGGTTGGCTTATGGTGGAAGAGCAAACAGAAAAGAAATGCTGTGAAAAATCCGGAATAAAATATGTTAGTGCATATCATAACATATATAATTTGGGGAAACGTGGATTCGACGATCGGAAACTTGGCGTAAAAAATGTGCTGCAGGAGAGAGGAGGGAAATGCGGCTGGAGGAAAATATCGGTTTACACGGTTAGAAGCAAGGGGCTTTTCGCCCCGAAGCTAATGAACGGGTAAACCGATATAATAGTAAAATAGAGTATATGTTATTGATTTTTTCTGGCTGAAATGATATATAATAAGTATCCATACAATGTATGATTATATAGATGCTTGCGAAGCGGTATCGACTGCAGAACTCCTGAAAAGCTCCGTAGTAACCATTGTGAATGGAACAGTAAGGATTCAGGCAATGCTCGTTAGTAATCTCTGTGAAAGCGATCAGAGCAACCGAATGGACGGACAAATCGAGAACCTTCCGTTACCGTGGGAAGTAAAAAGAAACGGATGCAACTTGTAAATCTTGTGAGAGTGATGGTACTGACTGTAAAACTGTACAAATGCAACGTTGGCTGTATAACAACGAAGGTGATGGCTAACATCCGATGCGACCTAAGGCATCGTCATCAAAGCAAAGGCCGATAGAAACGAGAAAACAGATTTGGGTAATGATACTAACCGTAGAGAGCAATGGTATCCGGGCGTGAGCACAAGGTCCGATCCAGAATGTGCCTGCACACATAAGCAGTTAAAAGTGTATTTTTCGGTCACACATAAGACCCGCCGCAAGGCGTTAAAAAAAGTGTTTCGTAGCCGAATATCGAGATCGTCGGATCTGGTAGGAAGCGACTTTTGTTTTAACCGGTATGGGCCGAGATAATCAAATACGGAAATGGAAAAGAGGAAGCATGGCAAAAGCCGTGTTTTTTGTCATATAAAAAAGCGGATGCTGAGATGATTGCACAACTGTATTGAATTATGGAATCATCTAAACATTAATCAAGTCAGAACAGGAAGGAGTTGGTCTGCGGTGGGAAGGAAAAATAAGAGTTACAGCAAAGACTTGCATCAGCAGGCTTATGAGAAATTGAACGGAATGCAGCACTTTGGCGAGAGTAAGAAGGCTGCGGTTTTGGATGGAACGGAAAAGGATAAGATTTTTTCTTATAGCACTTATGGAACTTACTGGAAGCACACAAAATATTTCGTGAAGTGGATTCAGGCGACGCATCCGGAATGTACGACTTTAAAATCAGCAAAAAAATTTGTCAACGAGTGGTTACAGTCTCGTGTTGATCAGGTAGACAGCAAAGGGCAGCATCTATCAGCGTGGACAATACAGACCGAAGCAGCTGCACTCAATAAGCTGTATCAAATTGATAAGGCAGATCCGAACAGGTTTCAGCCACCTAAAAGGAAGCGTTCTGATATTAAGCGTAGCCGCATTCGTACAGAGCGTGATAAGCATTTCAGTGTAACGAATAATGATGAGCTGATTCGCTTTTGCAAAGGTACGGGGTGTCGGAGAAATGTTTTGGAACGGCTTGAAGGAAGGGATCTGTGGACGAGAGATGATATGGAAAAAGAAGTATCTGCTCTATCCGGCAGAACGGATCTTTCCGATAAGGAAAATAAGCATTTAGTTGTACTAAAGGACGCTCTGGAAGTATTTCCGGATCATGATACATTCATTCATCACCGCAAGGATAAAAATGGACGTTATCGTTTCGCTCCGGTAATCGGACCGGATAAAAATGCGATTATCGAGAGAATGCGCAATACAGCTCCTGGTGAGAAGGTTTGGCAGTATGTTAACAGTAATGCGGATATTCATGGATACAGAGCTGAATATGCGACATCAATGTATAAGTCCTACGCTCGTCCGTTAGATCAGATTCCATATGATAGGGTAAATAAAGGAACCGGAAAGAGATTTCAGGGCGATATATACACTTGTCGGAAGGACGAAAGTGGAAAGAAGCTGGATCGTCAGGCAATGAAGAAGTGTAGCAAGGCGTTAGGACATAACAGGATCAGCGTCGTTGCGGACAATTATATCAGGGGATTGTAAAGGAGGTGCTCCAGAGTGGGCTATTTTGCGAAGAAGACGTTCGCCGGATATAAGGAAGTTCCCGGTGGGCAATCGGATCCGGAAGCCGAGTATTATATCGAAACAATAGCTGAATATTGTAAGAACGAGGAAACCATTCGGGAAGCGGAAAGTGCGGTTACTCGCATTGAAAGAGAGGCCAAAGAGGAAATTCGGAAAGCTAACGTTCATGCCAATGAGGAATTTTTCAAGTACAAGAAAGAGATAGATGACAAGGTAGAACGTAGGGTGAATGATATTTGTAAGCTTCTTGACGAGAAAGAAAAAGAAATTGAAGATTTAAAAATACAGCTGGAGAAGGCAAGGAAGGAAGCTGAGACGGAAAAACATTTGCATCAAAATATGGTTCGTATTATGAAGGAAAGGGCGAATCAGAGGAGGGGAATCAGTCCTAAGAAACAACATGACGGGTATGTGGTTTTAGAGAGTCGCCAGTGGACTCAGAAGTATACAGAAGATATTTGGGATAGCGTGATTCATCAGTCCGAATACGAAGACAAACGCAGCGTAGCTGTTAAGAATGGATATCTGCAGGTTGAGCATAAGGAGGCAAAGGTGTGGAAATCAACATTACAAACACCATATGATGCAAGCCTTCCTTTGAATCAAATCCGAGAGCGGATTGAAGAAGATTTCGGCTCCGTATTAGAATCTATAGGATGTGAGTCGCGGCTTCTATCGGAATTCAATGGACAATTTTATGATTTTGGTAAAAACGATGAGGGATACGAGAAAAATGGAATGTATAAATGGCAGTATAAAGCGAATTATAAAATGGGGCTTTGGGAGGTAGAAATCTATACAACAAAAAGCCTTCGGGTTCCGGAATATAGAAGACCGGTATCAAAATCATTAAAAAAAGAAGAGGAAAAACGAAAAAAAATGGACAGTGAGACTGTGCTTAAGTCATTGGGGATGATTTATTTAGATGATTGATGCGAGTGTTTCCGGAAGAGCTGACTCGGCTATGGAATGTAAAATCAAAAGAAAAGATAACAAATTTAGGGGTAGTTTCTACCCCTAACGATGTATGATATCGTAATGGCTTGTATCAGAATCATTTTATCAGCAATTACCCCTAAATTTGTTATTTTTGAACCGGTAATCTGATCGAAATTTTTGATTAAGGAATGGAAAGGGGCTGTATGGGGGATTTGTCCCCCTATTTTTGTTATCATTATTGTGGGATATAACAGTAAGAAGTCATATTTAGTAAGAAAAAATAATGCTTGAATACAAATATTAATGAAAAAGCTGTCTCTTATACACATCTGACGCTGCCGAC
>ENA-OYYN01000152-OYYN01000152.1-human-gut-metagenome-genome-assembly--contig:-NODE-152-length-42386-cov-10.891711_pt1 | contig 42386 bp, 39 predicted proteins | sample MGYA00243249_ERZ653449 | MGnify/ENA primary metagenome ERZ653449 (study PRJEB26926, sample SAMN06165159) | human gut metagenome | biome: ENVO:00009003; feature: ENVO:2100002; material: ENVO:00002003... | reverse complement strand
AGTATAGTTTTAAGATTCTTTTATACATAAAACGTATAGCAGAATAATAATGATTATAAGTTTCCGGCATGACTCCAGATAACCTTTTTGCGGTTAAAAAAGCATCCGCGTCATCAATAATTAGTTCATTCCATGGTTTCCCTGTATAATCTAAAAAATGTCTAATCGTATGACAGTAGGCATTAGCTGTGGATGGTTTTAAATTTTTCTTTTCCGCAGCAAGTTTGATTTGATTATAAATATCTTCGTACATAAAATATCCTCCGTAAAATAAATGAAAATATATAAGTTCCACATACCTTTACGGAGGAGCATTTGCTTGATAAAACCGCTTGTAGAAACGGTGTAAAAATGGTATTCTTTTCATAGGCAGTGGTAGGGAACTAAGCCCGTATTCGAAGTTTGTTTTTGGTGGTACTTAAACAATACTATCTTGGGACAATCCTGTCACTGCTTTTTTAGAAAACTAATAAGAAACTGCACCACAGCCTTGGCAGGCCATCGCGCAGCGATTTTGTTCAATTAGAATTTTAGGTGGGATAATAGTATGATTAAGAAACGGTTGAAACGAGCATTAGGAGTTGCAATTCCGCTTGCTATCCTTGTAATCGGTATAAATTATAACAGCTATGTTAAGATGCACACTTTTACCCTTTCAGGTGATGAGATAATGAAAAATGAACAGATACAGCCTATTAGAGGAAGTGTAAAAGTTACTGGTAATACTGATACCGATGTCGTATTTACAGATATTGAAAGTGGAGAAACTTATGTGATAGGTTACATTACTTCTGGAGCAGGAGATACAATTAAACTAAAACTGGGAAAATGGTATAGGGTTGAAGGTGCTGGAGAACTTACGTTAAGACCAGTCAATGTTCGTATAGAGTAAAAAAATCCAGTTTATAGAACTAAAAAAAATAGATTTTAAGGAGTGGTAACTAGCATGATTTTTGATTTTAATCCTTGGCAATTAGACGTTGATGTTGACTTAACAAAACAATTATATAAAGAAGCTGACTATTCCACTAATAAAACATCTAATCTTGAGTTTATTAAAAGTCTATCGTCAGAGCAACAAATGTTTTTTAATTCTTTGGGGGTTGACTTGTCTAAAGTAGAGGTTGATAAAACTATTTATGAGATACCCGAAGACGAAAAAACGCCAGCCTCAAAAATATATAGAATGTTTGTCAACTTTCTAATGAGAGGGAAAATACTGGCATTGCCAAAATATCAAAGAGATATTTACTGCGATGAAGAAGTTTTTGGAAAAACTTTTCCAAGGTCTGTAAAGGTTTTATCCGATGATGAAGAATATATAAAAACTTTTAATAATGGAATAGGGGCAGGCATTGTCTTTAAACACCCTTGTTTTCATTTTGAGGATGAAAAATTTAAGTACTGGGATTGCGGATATATTTTAGGAACTATTTTGATTATGCAAGATATGCAGAGCTGAGTTATATTGGCAAAGGAGAATGACAAATGAACTTGTTAGAAGAATATTCATAGTATTGTGAACATATAACAGAAAATCGAGATATAGGTATAAGCGTAAACGTCAGCTAAGTGAACGCCAAAAATATATTCCGTAGGGAAACTACCGTTGATACTCTACTGGCAGTGCCCTTTGAAGGCACTGCCGAGGGAGTATCCCAAAGTTTGTATTTATTTTAAGACATTTTGCTTCTTTAGTCTTTATCTCTTATCTCTCAAGGTAACATCGTGTGCCCCGCCTTCTACAATACTTGTAGCGGAAACTAATGTAATCTTGGCTTTTTCCTGTAATTCTGGTATGGTCAGAGCACCGCAGTTGCACATGGTAGAGCGTACCTTGCTGAGAGTCAGTCCCACATTATCTTTCAGGCTTCCTGCATATGGCACCAGAGAATCTACCCCTTCTTCAAAGGAGAGTTTTTTGTCTCCTCCCATATCATACCGCTGCCAGTTTCTGGCTCTTGCACTTCCCTCTCCCCAGTATTCTTTCATATAACTTCCGTTAATATTCACCCGTTTGGTTGGGCTTTCATCAAATCTGGCAAAATATCTTCCAAGCATGATGAAGTCTGCACCCATGGCCAGTGCCAGGGTAATATGATAATCATGGACAATACCGCCATCCGAACAAATTGGAACATAGATACCTGTTTCTTTGTAATACTCATCTCTGGCCTTTGCAACTTCAATCAGGGCTGTTGCCTGTCCACGTCCGATTCCCTTCTGTTCTCTTGTGATACAGATCGCACCTCCGCCGATTCCGACTTTTACAAAATCTGCACCAGCCTCTGCCAGGAAACGGAAACCATCTCCATCCACAACATTTCCTGCTCCTACTTTGACTTTATCACCATAATTCTCACGGATATAGTCAATAGTAATCTTTTGCCACTCTGAAAATCCTTCCGAGCTGTCAATGCACAAGGCATCTGCTCCGGCTTCTACAAGTGCAGGCACACGTTCCCGATAATCTCTGGTATTGATTCCTGCACCAACCATATAACGTTTGGAATCGTCAATTAACTCATTTTCATTCTTTTTATGCGTATCGTAATCCTTGCGGAATACTAAGTAAACCAATTCCTGCTTGTCATTCACCAGAGGCAGGCAATTAATCTTATGCTCCCAGATAATGTCATTGGCTTCTTTCAGAGAAGTTTCTTCACTGGCATAGACTAAATCCTCGAATTTTGTCATAAATTCTGCCACTGGCATATCACGTCCCATTCTTGTTACACGGTAATCCTTGTTGGTAACAAGTCCCAAAAGTTTTCCATTTGCCTGTCCGTTCTCTGTAACTGCCACGGTGGAATGTCCCGTTTTTTCTGTAATATCCAGTACATCGCCAAGTGTCATATCAGGAGATACATTGGAATCACTTACCACAAAACCTGCACGGTATCTCTTAACCTTGCGAATCATCTCTGCCTGGCTTTCCACTGGCTGAGACCCATAAATAAAAGACATACCGCCTTCCTGTGCCAAAGCCACTGCAAGACGGTCATCTGACACAGACTGCATAATTGCAGATACCATGGGAATGTTAATAGAAAGAGCAGGTTCCTCTCCCTTTTTATACTTCACAAGTGGGGTTTTCAGGCTCACTGCTGACGGAATACACTTGGATGAAGAATATCCCGGAATCAATAGATACTCACTAAAGGTTCTGGACGGTTCGGAATAATAAAATGCCATGTTTGTTTTTCCTCCTTATCTGTTTAAGTTTTATGTTCGCACACAATATACCAAAAAAGGTAGTTGATTATTATATTACCGAACCAGCTACCTTGTGTCAATATCACTTTGTTTGATTTTCCCTCATGGTTGAATTAATAGGTGATGATTATCATAAACCTGCCTAAAACAAAAAAGGATTCTGTACTCAATATTATTTTGTACAAAATCCTTTTTTATTTACTTCTTATACTGTTCGATGTTTCGCAATAAACACAGGGAATGTATCCGTTCCTTTTATCTGTTTTCCGTCTGTAATAGTTACATTCTTATCAGAAATCACGTATTCAATATCTGCCCCTGCTTCTACTACAGTATCCTGCATAAGCACACAGTTTCTTACCTTTGCACCTTTTCCGACTTTAACCCCTCTAAACAAAACGCTATTTTCTACATTTCCTTCAATGACACATCCATCTGCTGCCATAATATTTTTCACTTTTGCACCATCCATATATCTGGTAGGATTATCATCTCGAATTTTGGTATAAATCTGACTCCCTTCAAATAATCCATCCAAATTTTCATCATACAAAAGCTTCATATTCTCATCAAAGTAACTCTTCATATCACAGATACGTGCAGAGTATCCTTCAAATTTATAAGCATGAACATTAATTTTATCCAGATTTGGTGCAAGAATATCGCGTTCGAAATACCGATATCCTCTTACAAAAGCAGTATTAATCCAATTAATGAGCCGTTCTCTTTCCACAATATAAATATTCATGGATAGGTTTTGTTTCTTATTCTCATTTAAATTAATATAAATCTTTTTAACTTTATCATTTTCAATACCGAATGTATAATACATAGCTGTACTAGACGCTGGTTTATTCACCATTCCTTTAGGAACTTCCTCTTCCTTATAAACAGCAGTAACATCTGCACCACTTTCAATATGTGCTTCCATCAGTGCATTGAAATCAAAGTTCACTGCAATATTGGCATCTGACATTACAACATATTTTTCTTTCTGACGTTTTAAGAAATCCAAAATACTTGCCAAGCCTTCTACTCGCCCTGTATATACCTTTACCTGCTCTTCCGCAAATGGTGGAACAATGTTCAATCCCCCATTCTTACGAGTCAAATCCCAAGCACGACCAGAACCCAGATGATCCATAAGAGACATATAATTCTGGCGCACCAAAATGGATACATTACCAATTCCACTATTTACCATACTGGAAAGAATAAAGTCTACCATACGATAACGTCCTGCAAATGGAATAGAGGCCATCAATCGTTTACTTACCAGTTCTGGAACCAGCGTATCATAGCTATTTGGAAAAATAATACCTAAAGCATCTGCATTAAGATTTACCATTGTTCTTCACCACCTTTTACGTTTTCACTAACCATTGCATTTGGTCCAATTTTGGCATTATCTCCAATATAAACACCTGGTCCTACGGTTGCCACGCCTTTTTCACCATCTGCCGGCATAGCACCTACGACTGCATTTTCACCAATCACTGCGTTTTCAGCAACGATACAGTGTTTTACAACAGCACCTGCCTTAATCACGGTTCCACCCATAACTACCGCATCTTCTACTTCAGCGCCTTCTTCCACACGAACACCAGCGTATAAGATAGAATGTTTTACATGACCGTCAATACGGCATCCATCTGTGATCATGGAGTTTTCTACTACTGCTTTTTCGCTGATTTTATGCCCCGTCATACCACTGTTACGACTATAAATTTTCCAATCATCATCAAACAAGTTGATACCGCTGTGTTCTGGGTCAAGAACCTCCATATTGGCTTCCCACAGGGAAGAAATGGTTCCTACATCTTTCCAGTAGCCGTTGAAACGGTATGCGTACATCGCACGGTTATCACGGAGCAGATTTGGAATAATGTTATTACCAAAATCATTTTCAGAATTGGGATCTGCCTCATCTTCTGTGAGGTATTTTTTCAGAATATCCCAGTTGAAAATATAGATACCCATGGAAGCCAGATTGGACTTCGGATTCTTTGGTTTTTCCTGGAATTCGGAAATCTTATCATTTTCGTCTGTTACCATTAAGCCGAAACGGGAAGCTTCATCCCATGGAACTTCCATAACCGCTACACTAAACTCTGCATTTTTCTCCTTATGGAATTTCAGAAATTCACTGTAGTCCTGTTTACAAATCTGGTCTCCGGAAAGGATGATAACATACTGCGGATTATATCTCTCAATGAAAGAAAGATTCTGGTAAATCGCATTTGCAGTACCTTTATACCAGTCAGAACCTGTTGCCTGCTGATAAGGCGGAAGTACATGAACACCACCGTACAAGCGGTCCAGGTCCCAAGGTTGTCCATTTCCAATATATTCATTCAGTACCAGTGGCTGATACTGTGTCAGGATACCTACGGTATCAATACCAGAATTAACGCAGTTTGATAACGGAAAGTCGATAATACGGTATTTTCCGCCAAAAGGAACTGCCGGTTTTGCCAGTTTCTGGGTCAGCGCATATAATCTGGAGCCCTGTCCGCCGGCAAGAAGCATTGCAATCATTTCTTTTGCCATTTTTATTCCCCCCTGTTTCTTGAGTTAATATAGTACATTATACCATATTTTTTCCGTTTCTGCATATTTTTTTATTAATTTTTGCTATTTATTTTGTCATGTGTTTTCCTAAATCCTGAAGCAGCAACTCCGATATTTTTTCCAGACTTTGTGCCCTGTATCCTAATGCCCTGATCACATAATCACCGTCTTCTAATTTTGTAATCCCAGCTTCTATTTGTTCCTGTGAATCCAGAACACCTCTGGCAAGCTTTACAAACTCCTCTGCATACGCAGGCCTTGTAACAAAAATGTTCAGCATATGGGTATATCCTTCATACATTCCGAGTTCACCCATAGGCATCTGAGAAGGTACATACTGAGTATTGTCCCTGTATATCAGCTTCTCTCCTCTTCTTATTTCTGTCAGATTCTTATAGAACCGATAGTCAAACATTTCTCCTCTGGCACTGCGTCCGGCAGATAGTATTTCACTCATAAAGAAAGCAGCAGATTCATCCTCCAAAAAGATGCTTGTCCTGTTATCAAAAGCAGAATCCGCAAAAGGGATCACCGGCTGAGGGTGGAAGTAAAATTCCCCTCCGGCCTGAACCTCTATCCTGGTGCTGCGCCTTGCACTCCCTGCTTTCATCTGATGAATTTTCTCATAGGACTGGGAACGGAATTCTACCTTTGCACCATGACCAATCTGAAACTGGAATTCCTGACAGTCACCCTCCATAATCCCAGCTGAGGCTGCCATCAGCATGACCTCAATACTTCCATCTTTTTTTTCAAAAGGTCTCATGATTTTATATGGAGCTGTAAAATGCACGTCTTCAAGAATGGTTTTCCCATTCTTATTTTCTGCTTTTAAAAATACTTTTGATGTTTTTCCAAAGGCATTTATTCCCATGATTTACATTCCTTCCAGCAATACGCTTTCTTTTATCCATTGAATGACTTTATCAACATTTTCATTTCCACGTATATTGGTGAAAATAAATGGTCTTTGCCCTCTCATTTTTCTGGAATCTCTCTCCATAACTTCCAGACTTGCTCCTACATAAGGAGCTAAATCTGTTTTATTGATTACTAAAAGGTCCGAACGTGTAATACCCGGTCCTCCCTTTCTGGGGATTTTATCCCCTTCTGCTACATCAATTACAAATATAGTAGCATCGACCAATTCCGGTGAAAAAGTTGCAGAAAGATTATCACCGCCGCTTTCTATAAACAGCAGTTCAATATCCGGGAACCTCTGAATCATATCCTCCACTGCCTCCAGGTTCATAGACGCATCCTCACGAATGGCTGTGTGAGGGCATCCTCCTGTTTCAACTCCTGTAATTCTTTCTTTTGGCATAACACTATTTTTTGCCAAAAATTCTGCATCCTCTTTTGTATAAATATCATTTGTAATAACTCCAATACTGTACTCGGATGCCAATTGCCTTGTTAAAGCTTCTATCAATGCTGTTTTTCCAGAACCCACTGGTCCTGCCACTCCTATTTTCACATAAGACATAATCTCTCTCCTTTCCTAGGACATATATAATCTAGAATAAAGCTGTTCATGTTCCATGCTGCGCAAATCAAATCCAGGTGTGGAAAGACACAGCATTTCTTCTCCCGTCTCCTCTATCTTTTCCATCATTTTTTCAAAGAAAGGTATCAGGGAAAAAAGCAGCTTCTGCCCGGATGACTGGCTTAAAGGAATCGTTTTTACACAATTTGTCACAATAGCAGAAGCCTGTGCGTAGAGAAATGCTTCCAGCATTTCTTCCTTGGGAATTCCCTGCTCTGCACAAAAAGTCCCATATGCACAGGGCTGACTGATATACTTTCCTTCTCTTACCTCCAGGTAGTTTCCGAATACACCGTTTTTCCAGGTCGGTTCCATGGCAAGAAGGGTCTTCACAAAACGATTTCCCAATTTTCTGCTGGCATTGCGGATTTCTTCCGGAATCCGGGATGCACCCAGAATGTCTTCCAATTCTTCTACTTTTTGAATGTTTTTCCCCAATGCAGCTTCATAAGAGAGCTTTACTGCCAGAAAATCCGTATAAAAAAAATTATACTGCAGACGCATTTTCAAATATTTCTCGGCTGTTTCTGCATCTTTAACGATTCCTTTTTGAATATAAGTTTCCAGACCATAAGAATGTGAATACGCTCCTATAGGAAAAAGTGAATCATTCATTTGCAGAACCAGAAACTTCTTTTGGGACATATGCATATCTATGTTCCTTCCTTAATGATGATGATTATGAACGGACGCAGAAATTTTTTCATGAAAGTCCAACTGTCCAACTGTTTTTTCTACAAGTACTCCATGAAATTTCTGCAACATTTCCAACATAGGTTCATTATATGGAGTTACAAAAGAATCTTCATCTTTTCCATAAAAAAGTGGTGCATGTCTGTTCCCAATCTCATAGCACACTTTTGCCGCTGCTTTTTTATGTCCTGCCTGAATCTTTATCTGTATAATCTCACAAGGCGGTGTATGGACTGCAATTACCAGCGAATCATCCTGGTAGATCACATCACCTTCCTGCAATCCACGCTTTAGAACCCAGTCTCCCATACGTATTCCTACTTCCCGTCCACTGTCTGTCTTTTTTCTGTGTATTTTCTTGAAGGCCTCATGCCACTCAATCTCTACATATTCCACAGTTCTGTCCGATACATTGAGTTCATCTAAAGTCCCTTCTAAATTTTCACATATCATGTTTCTTTCTCCTTTGCTTACCACTGTCCAAGCAGCATCAGTACGCCTGGTATCCAGGCTGTGACAACACCTTCAAAAACCTGGAGAACCGGAACAAATTTTCCTAGTTTCTTATGGCAGATATCTTCCACAAAAGAAGTACCCCAAAGAACAGCCCATAGATACCAGATAGCAGCCCAGCGCCAATCTGCTGTAATTCCAAGTTCTGTGCTTCCTGTAATTCCTTCTATTGTTCCGAATATTACAGCATTAACTGCTACAAAGGTTGAAAACCAGGCAAATGGAATTGGATTTAAATTTCCGATTTTCATAAATGCTACAAAAAGGTATGTAAAACCAAACAACAATCCGGTTCCGGCAGCATAATAGCTGCCATTGACCAGATTCACTCCGTTAATAAAAATAGATAGACCGCCTACCAGAATATTCATCACCGCTGTTGATTTCCCATCTACTTTATATAAAGCACACATTCCATTCTGGATTAAGACAATCCCTACAAAGAGCAAGCAAACACCTAACATATTTTCCCTCCTTCCATATTGTTAAAATAAGCTGTAAATCTGCGTCAGCGGAAGTTTTTCCGCTGGTTTTGACGTAATCACAGCACCATCCACACGCACCTCATAGGTTTCCGGATTTACTGTGATTTCTGGTGTTTTATCGTTATATTTCATATCTTTTTTCGTAATATTTCTGCATCCGGAAACTGGAACTACTCTTTTTTGCAGCCCGTATTTTCCCGCAATATCTGCATTGAAAGCAGCCTGTGATACAAAGGTAAGACAGGTGTGGTTTTTTGCTTTTCCATGTGCCGCAAACATCATTCGGTACATCACCGGTTCACAGGTTGGAATGGACGCATTGGCATCTCCCATTTTGGATGCAATAATCATGCCGCCCTTAATAACCATATCTGGTTTGCTTCCAAAAAAGACAGGATTCCAAAGCACCAGGTCTGCCACCTTGCCTTTTTCTACTGATCCTACGTACTGGGAAATTCCATGGGTAACTGCAGGATTAATGGTATATTTTGCAATATAACGTTTTACACGAAAGTTGTCATTTTCATGACCTTCATCCTCTGCAAGCGCTCCTCTTTCCTCTTTCATCTTGGAGGCAGTCTGCCATGTTCTGGTAATAACCTCTCCCACGCGGCCCATTGCCTGAGAATCAGAACTCATCATTGAGAACACACCCATATCATGAAGAACATCCTCTGCTGCGATTGTTTCCGGTCTGATTCTGGAATCTGCAAAAGCTACATCCTCCGCAATCCTTTTATCCAAATGGTGGCATACCATTAGCATATCCAAGTGTTCATCCAGGGTGTTCACAGTATATGGCATCGTGGGATTTGTAGAAGAAGGAAGTACATTCAGCGCTGCTGCAGCACGTATAATATCCGGTGCATGTCCTCCGCCTGCACCTTCTGTATGATAGGTATGAATTGTGCGTCCTGCAATGGCATCCAAGGTATCTTCCACACATCCTCCTTCATTCAAAGTATCTGTATGGATTGCCACCTGCACATCATATTCATCCGCTGTATTCAGACAATGGTGAATGGCCGCAGGAGTAGCTCCCCAGTCTTCGTGGATTTTTAATCCCATAGCACCGGCCTCTATCTGTTCTGCAAGCACTCTCTCATCAGAACAGTTTCCCTTTCCCAAAAAGCCGAGGTTCATAGGATATTCCTCTGCTGCCTGCAGCATTCTCTCCATATTCCATGGACCAGGTGTACAGGTAGTCGCATTCGTACCGTCTGCAGGACCTGTTCCTCCTCCAATCATACTCGTTACGCCACTATATAATGCACACTCAATCTGCTGCGGTGATATGAAATGGATATGGGTATCAATACCTCCTGCTGTCAGAAGGAGTCCCTCACCTGCAACCACCTCAGTTGAACCGCCTACTGTCATTCCTGGCGTTACGCCGTCCATAGCAGATGGATTTCCTGCTTTTCCAATTCCCGATATCAATCCATTTTTTATTCCAATATCTGCTTTATAAATACCCGTATAATCTACAACCAGGGCATTTGTAATCACCATATCCAGATCCCCATCTGCACTTGTGGTTTTCACAGATTGTCCCATACCGTCCCGAAGGGTTTTACCACCTCCGAATTTGCTTTCTTCCCCGTAGGTTGTAAAATCTTTTTCTACTTCAATCACTAGGCTTGTATCTGCAAGGCGTACTCTGTCTCCTGTGGTTGGGCCATACATCATGGCATATTTTTCTCTGGTTATTTTTACACTCATGTGTTTTTCCTCCCTATCTGATGAATCCTTTCAATTTTGCCTTTTCTAATGCAGCTGTTTTTGTAGACTCTGATATTTGTGCACAGGTCAAATCATTAAGTCCAAAAATTCTCCTGGTTCCACCAATGGCGGTCAGACCTACCTCTTTTTCTTCTCCTGGTTCAAATCTCACAGAAGTTCCGGAAGGGATGTCCAAACGAAATCCATAGGCCTTTTCTCTGTCAAAAACCAGACAACGGTTTACTTCAAAAAAGTGATAATGAGAGCCAACCTGCACCGGCCGATCTCCAATATTCTTTACAAGAATCGTGCAGCATTCTTTTCCTTCATTTAATATGATTTCCTCGTTCAGGGGCATAACTTCACCGATTTTCATTGTAGCTTCCTCCTCGCTATTGAATGGGATTGTGTACAGTTACCAGTTTCGTTCCGTCTGGAAAAGTTGCTTCCACCTGTACTTCACAAACCATATCAGCAACTCCTTCCATAACATCTTCTTTAGTCAGTATTTTGGTTCCCAGATTCATAAGTTCTGTAACTTCTTTTCCATCTCTTGCCATCTCAAGCAGTTCGGAGCTGATATAAGCGACTGCCTCCGGATAATTCAATTTCAGACCTCTTTCCCGCCTTTCCTTTGCAAGATTCCCTGCAAAATGCAGTAAGAGTTTTTCTTGTTCTTTTGGTGTCATCCTCATAATTCGGTCCTCCTTTACGAAAAAAAGGCACTTCACCTGTCTTTCAACAGATAAAGCGCCTTTGCTTTTTCGTCATTATTTTTTTACGAGGCAATTATAATGCATAATTCTGCTTCTGTCAAACTTTTTTTCGTAAATATAAATCTTTTTGCTGTTATGGAGATTCCATTTTTCACATTTTTCTATTGTATTCTCTCTCTTCTTTCTTTATACTTTTTATATATCCAATTACGAGAGAGGGGATTTTATGGCCTGGCAAGAAAAATGTATTAAGGCGCTAAGTGACCAAAATCTTTTTAAAGATTCCTGGCACAAAACACGTTTCAAAGAACTCATGGACTGTTACAGCAATTATCCCTTTTTCACCAGAGGGCTCTGTAAATGCATGTACCTATCCGCCTGGGATGAAGAGCATTTTTGTATTATGTTAGAAAATCTTGCAGAGATGACTCTTGGCAAGGAAAAAAACACAAAGGAAATGCAGAATCGGGGAGATATCCTTGCCCAGGAGCAGACAGATTCCCAATACTATGTGTACCTGCTTTCTTGTGCTTTCTTAAAAGATTCCTCCTTCCATCTGGAAGAGGATGCTCAGATAGAAGCTGCTGAGAGGCACATTATAGAGCAGGCATTAAGAGCATCCCAGATTATAGACGCCTTAGAAAACTAGAGAGGAGCTGTTCTGCAGCTCCCCCTGGTTTCACACATTCTTTCATTAATTAAATCAGCACCACTCTCGCCTCATATGGCTTCAGCACGCCTTTGTCATGATAGGTATAATTGGAAATTAGTTCTTGTCCTTTCTTCACTTCTTCTGCCTCAAACAGGTCACATGCTACTGTATTCCCGCTGAAATTGCATGCTACTAAAAGTTTCTGGTCCCCCAGAATTCTTTCGTATGCATAGATATTTTCATCTTCTTCCAGAAGTCCTTTGAATACACCGTCAATGATAATTTCGTTTTCTTTACGTAGTTTGATTAGTTTTTGGTAATAGTAGAACACGCTGTCTTTATCTTCCAGTGCGCTCTTAGCATTAATCATAGGGTAATTTGGATTTACCTTAATCCATGGAGTACCTGTGGTAAAGCCTGCGTTTTCACTGTCATCCCACTGCATTGGAGTTCTAGCATTGTCACGGCTAACAGCTTTTAAGGCACTCATCATTTCTTCTGGGTTCATAATGTTGTTTTCTGTATATTCTTTATATGCATTGATGCTTTCAATGTCACGGTAATCTTCCAGGTTCTTAAAATAAGCATTGGTCATACCGATTTCTTCTCCCTGATAAATGTAAGGAGTTCCCTTCATCATATGCAGACAAGTTCCCAGCATTTTTGCAGAAAGTTCTCGGTACATAGGCCCATCATTTCCAAATCTGGATACTGCACGGGGCTGGTCATGATTATCCCAATATAGACTGTTCCATGCTTTTCCTTCCAGCTCTGTCTGCCATTTATTCAACACTGCTCTTAATTTTTTCAGTTCAAATCTCTTATCTGTCCATTTCCCGTGTTCACATTCCACAACACCCATATGTTCAAACTGGAATACCATGTTCAGTTCACTGCCATCCAGGTTTGCGTATTTTTTTGCTTCTTCTATGGTAACTCCGGCTGCTTCTCCAACTGTAATTAAATCAAATTTTGATAAAACTTTCTGATTCATCTCCTGAAGGTACTCATGAACCCGAGGGCCATTACATACATAAGGACTGTTATCTCCGTAAAGATTATCATGCACCACACCGTCTGGATATGCAGGGTCCTTGGAAATCATACTAATAACATCCATACGAAAACCATCTACACCTTTTTCGCACCACCAGGTCATCATATCGAAAACTTCTTTTCTCACAGTCTCGTTTTCCCAGTTTAAATCCGGCTGTTTTTTCGAGAAACAATGGAGATAATACATGTCTGTTTCTTTGTCATATTCCCATGCAGAACCGCCGAAGCAGGCGCCCCAGTTGTTTGGTTCTTTGCCATCTTTTGGATCTTTCCAGATATAGTAATCTCGATAAGGATTGTCTTTACTCTTTCTGCTTTCCATAAACCAATGATGTTCATCAGAGGTATGGTTTACTACCAGATCCATGACCAATTTTAACCCTCTCTTATGCATTTCAGACAGCATCCGGTCAAAATCTTCCATGGTTCCGAACTCTTTCATAATTGCCTGATAATCCGAAATATCATACCCATTGTCATCATTAGGAGACTGATATACAGGAGACAGCCAAATAACATCCACTCCCAGTTCTTTTAGATAATCCAGATGCGCGGTAATACCATTTAAATCCCCGATTCCGTCCCCGTTGCTGTCTGCAAAACTTCTAGGATAAATTTGATAGATTACACTGTTTTTCCACCATGTTTTGTTCATTTCTCTTACCTTCTCTTTCTCAAGCATTTTCATAGTTTTATCATAATGAATCTGTGGGTTTTCTGCTTGCAGTATGTTATTGCTTAATTGTACTATATTCACTTTTTCACAAAATTCTTCTTTGTATCTTCCAGGAAAATATGGTATGCTGAAACAAAAAAGGAGGTCAAAAAATGTCTATAAAAAAAGAAAATATCCCAGCAGAAACTCCTCACGGAACTCCTTATTTTCCATTCCAGGCTCTGTCCCAAACAGACCACTGTGGACAGTATTTTGCCCCTTACCACTGGCATGATGAAGTAGAATTTCTCTGTGTAACCCAGGGAACTTTACAACTTTGTACAGAACAGGAATCCTATCTTTTAGAAGAGGGACATGTTTACTTTATCAATCCTGGAACTGTTCATGGTATTTTTGGAAATAGCCTGTATTCCCATCACTATGCCCTGTTGTTTCCACTAGACTTGCTAAGTTTTTCTAAATATGACCTTTGCCAAAATGAATTTCTCTCTCCTCTGCTTATGGGAAATCTCTTATTTCCGGATGGCCGCACGCTTTCCCAGGAACTAGTCCATAACCTGGGAGCACTTATGAGTAAAGCTGCCCTTTTATATCAAAATTTGGATACTAGCCCTGCTCCCCTTTCCATTAAAATTCTTCTCCTGGAGATTCTGGAGCTTCTGTTTTCTCATAACAGTTTTGTCCAGGCAGCAAAAATCCCCCGAGATGAGACCAGGGGGATTTATCCTCTAAAACCTGTATTTACTTATATTGAGACACATTATGGGGAAAAAATCACGCTAGAGGATCTCTCTGCTTCTATCCATATGAATAAAAATTATTTCTGTCGATTTTTCAAGGAAAAGGCAGGAAAAACACCTTTTTCTTATTTAACAGAATACAGGATTAATCAGGCCTGTGCCCAGCTTTTGAACACAAATCTTCCCATTACTGAGATTGCTCTTAATACTGGATTTGAAAACATGAGTTATTTTATCCGACAGTTTCGTCGCTACCGAGGCTGTACCCCATCTGAATTCCGTCGTTCTGGTTCCTGATTCATTTTTGCAGCTTTACAAAACAGTAAAAATCCAATGACAAACATAACGGAAATCATGGCCACTCCTGCATTTGTTACATTTGTTATCTGCGCTACCACGCCTACCAAAGTAGTGCCCATAAAAGATGCGCCTTTTCCGCAGATGTCATAAATACCGAAATATTCTCCTGATTTTTCTGCCGGAATAATCTTGGCAAAATAAGAACGGGACAATGCCTGAATTGCTCCCTGAAACATCCCCACCATAACCGCCAAGAACCAAAATTCCCACTGCTTATCCAGCTGAATTGCAAACAAGGAAATACCTGTATATGCCAAAATACATACTTTAATTAAAAGGCTTGTCTCATATTGCTTAGATAATTTAGAAAACAGAAGAGCACAAGGAAATGCTACAATCTGTGTTACCAGAAGCGCCAGCAAAAGTCCTGTACTATCTAAACCAAGAGAACTTCCATAAGCAGTTGCCATGGAAATAATGGTGTATACTCCATCAATAAAAAAGAAAAAGGAAAGCAAGTATAAAAAGATATGTTTTTCTTTTTTAATATCTCCCAAAGTTTTTCCCAGACGACCAAAGCTGTCCTTTACTGGATGTTTGGGAAGCTCCACATAATGTTTTTGCTTATAACTTCTCAGCAAAGGAAGGGTTACTACAAACCACCACACTGCATTGAGACAAAATGCTAAAGTCATTCCCATCTGCATAGTAATCCCAAGTTTCTCATACATGAGAACAAATATCAGAGAAATCACAAAAGGAATGCAGCTGCCAATATAACCCCATGCATATCCATGGGAAGACACCGTATCCATACGCTCCTGTGTGGTAATATCCACTAGCATAGAATCATAGAAAATCACACTGGCATTATAGCCCACCTTGGCAATGACAAACACCACCAGAAATGCCAGCCAGGAATTCGGAATGGACAAGGCTACACAACCAAAGATTCCCACCAACATGGTAATGGTAAACATAGGCTTTTTAAAATTTTTTGTATCTGCAATGGTTCCTAGAACCGGACCAATAAATGCCACCAGAATTGTAGCAACAGAAGCCGCATATCCCCAATATGCCAAATAGTCTACTTCCGAAATTCCCTCTTTTCCAGCCAGATAATTAAAATAAATAGGAATAATCGTAGATACCAGCATAATAAAAGCTGAATTTCCTACATCATATAAAACCCAGAATTTCTCCAATTTTGTCAATTTCATCTTTTTCATTCCATTTCCCCTTTCCTTTCTCATTCAAAATTCCTGTCCAGTCGTTCTGGCAAAGCCTTTCCTGTCTGAATACAACTGTCCAATGCAGAAAGCATCTGTACTGCAAGTTCTTCTGCTTGATTACTTCGTTTGAGCAATCCCAGATTGCTTTCTCTACAGTCGAGATTATCCTTCAACTGATTCATAACTCCTTTATATTGTTCATATTTTCCCACTGCTTTCATAATCTCATTAATCCCCTTCTGCTTCCACGGCTTCTCCTGGGTAAAGAGTTTTTTCACAAATTTTAACCAACGAAGAGCCCCTCTTACCGTTCTTCTGTCCATGGGCTGATAAAATTTTGCAATGGCTTTTGCTGTCACCTTATCTGTTGGAACCAGCTTTGCAATGGGATAGGTAAATGGATTTCTCCTATCCATGCGCAGCAGGAATTTTTCAAATTCCTCTTCTATTTCCATATGCTGTACTCCTGTTTTCCCAATCATCTCCCCCACATAAGGATGACATTCACTGTCTAAAACAAAATGACAGAGAAATCCCATGAGATAAGCATACTCCGGACTGTCTCTTCCTGCCTTTTTCACTACTTTTACCCCATACTTAAAAAATGGATATGCTGAAACACCATGAAGGTAGATTCCGAATCTGGACACCGGATTGGAAGCATAGGCTCGGTAAAAGAAAAATAAATCCGGCCCCTGAAGTCCTATCTCAAACTGTCTGCGGTACTTCTGAATCAGTTTCTTTATCTCTCCTTCCATCTTTCCCTCTACTCTGGTCCCGAAACGGCTATGTGCATAAAACGCCGGCATGTTTTCTCCTCCTGTAAAATACTTTGATTATCATAATAATACCATGAATTCAAAAAAGGATAAAGTTGTTTTCTGTTAAATCTCCGTAATTTAACAGAAAAAGACCCCTGCACCTGGCATAAGCCTTGTGCAGGAGTCCTCTATTATCTTAATGGATATAAAAATCTGAATTATTCAGTTTTTCCGTACAGAGTAACCAGTTTGTTCAGATATTCATATCTAGCTCTAGCTTCAGCTTCGTTCTTAGCGAACAGTCTAGCTGCTTTCTCTGGGTTAGAGCGCTGCAGAGAGTTGTAACGAACTTCGCCGTTTAAGAATTCCTGGTATCCTTCTTCTGATGGTGCTTTGGAATCCAGTGAGAATTTGTTTTCTGCTGCTGGATTGAAGCGGAAGTTATGCCAGTATCCACATTTAACTGCTAATTCTTCTTCTGTCTGAGCTTTGCTCATACCTTTCTTAATACCATGGTTGATACATGGAGCGTAAGCAATGATCAGTGATGGTCCTGGATATGCTTCAGCCTCTGCAATTGCTTTTACAGTCTGGTTGAAGTCAGCACCCATAGCGATCTGAGCAACATATACATAACCGTAGCTCATTGCGATGGAAGCCATATCTTTCTTCTTCACTTCTTTACCGCCTGCAGCGAACTGAGCGATAGCACCTGTTGGTGTAGATTTAGAAGACTGACCACCTGTGTTGGAGTAAACTTCTGTATCGAATACCATTACGTTGATATCCTGTCCGGAGGCTAATACATGGTCAACACCGCCGAAGCCGATGTCGTATGCCCAACCGTCACCACCGAAGATCCACTGAGATTTTTTAGCCAAGAAATCTTTGTTGTTTACGATATCTTTGCATACATCACAGTCGCATCCTTCTAATGCTGCAACTAATTTATCTGTAGCTGCACCATTTGTTACACCGCTGTTGTATGTGTCTAACCATTCCTGGCAAGCTGCTTTTACTTCTTCAGAAGCATTTTCGCTAGCCATTACGGATTCAACTTTTGTCTTTAATCCGCCACGGATAGCTTTCTGAGCTAATAACATACCATATCCGAATTCAGCATTGTCTTCGAATAAGGAGTTAGACCATGCAGGACCCTGTCCTTTTGCATTTACAGTATATGGTGTAGATGGTGAGGAGTTACCCCAGATAGAAGAACATCCTGTTGCGTTAGCAATGTACATTCTGTCACCAAATAACTGTGTGATTAATTTAGCGTAAGGTGTTTCACCACAACCAGCACAAGCTCCTGAGAACTCAAGTAATGGCTGTTTGAACTGAGAACCTTTTACTGTATTTTCTTTAAATTTAGCGATAACATCTTCTTTTACTGGTAATGTCACGCCATAATCGAAGAATTTCTGTTCGCCTGCATTTGCTTCCATGTTTGCCATAACAAGAGCTTTTGCACCCTTCTTACCTGGGCAGACATTTGCACAAGAACCACATCCTGTACAGTCATAAGCAGATACAGTCATAACGAATTTGTAATCAGCCATACCTGTCATAGGTAATGTTCTCATTCCTTCTGGAGCAGCTGCAACTTCAGCATCTGTCATAGCTACTGGACGAATTACAGCGTGAGGACATACATATGCACAACGGTTACACTGGATACAGTTTTCTGGCTGCCATACAGGGATATCTACAGCGATACCACGTTTTTCAAATGCAGAAGAACCTGATGGTGTAGTACCATCTACATAATCTGTGAATGCAGATACAGGTAATGTGTTACCTTCCTGAGCATTTACTTTTGCCTGGATATTGTTTACGAAATCAACAACATCTGTGCGTCCGCCTTCAGCGTGAGCCATAAACAGACCTTCATCAGCACAATCTTTCCAGCTTTCTGGAACCTGTACTTCAACAACCTGTTTTGCACCAGCATCGATAGCGTCATAGTTCATCTGAACGATAGCGTCACCTTTTCTTCCGTAAGTAGCTTTTGCAGCAGCTTTCATTAATTCGATAGCCTGTTCTTCCGGAATGATGTTAGCCAGTTTGAAGAATGCAGACTGAAGAACTGTATTGATACGTCCGCCAAGTCCGATTTCTTTACCAATCTTAATACCATCAATTACATAGAATTTGATGTTGTGGTTAGCGATGAATGCTTTTACCTGTCCTGGTAAGTGTTTTTCAAGACCTTCCATATCCCATGGGCAGTTTAATAAGAATGTACCACCATCAACAAGTTCCTGAACCATGTTGTATTTGTTTACATAGGATGGGTTGTGGCATGCAACAAAGTTAGCCTGTTTGATCAGGTATGTGGATTTGATTGGGCTCTTACCGAAACGAAGGTGAGACATTGTAACACCGCCGGATTTCTTGGAGTCGTAATCAAAATATGCCTGAGCATACATGTCTGTGTTGTCACCAATGATCTTGATGGAGTTCTTGTTAGCACCAACAGTACCGTCAGCACCTAATCCCCAGAATTTGCAGTTGATTGTTCCTTCTGGTGTAGTAACAAGTGGAGCACCAACTTCCAGAGATAAGTTTGTAACATCATCCACAATACCGATTGTGAATTTCTGTTTTGTTGTGTTTTCATATACAGCAACAATCTGAGCAGGTGTAGTATCTTTGGAACCTAAACCGTAACGGCCTGTGAATACTGGTGTATCGTTGAATTTTGTACCTTTCAGTGCAGCAACAACGTCTAAGTATAATGGTTCGCCAAGAGCACCTGGTTCTTTTGTTCTGTCTAATACTGTAATCTGTTTTACAGATTCAGGAATAGCGTTTACTAATGCTTCAGCAGAGAATGGTCTGTAAAGACGAACTGTAACAAGACCAACTTTTTTGCCTGCTGCCATTAAGTAATCGATTGTTTCTTCGATTGTTTCACAAGCTGAACCCATAGCGATGATTACGTGTTCAGCGTCTTCGGCACCATAGTAGTTGAACAGTTTGTAGTTTGTTCCGATTTTTTCGTTTACTTTGTCCATGTATTCCTGTACTAATGCTGGAAGAGCATCGTAGTATGGGTTACATGCTTCTCTTGCCTGGAAGAAGATATCAGGGTTCTGAGCAGAACCTCTCTGACATGGATGATTTGGATTTAATGCATGTTTACGGAATGCGTCAACAGCTTCTAAATCTACCATATCTTTTAAATCTTCGTAATCCCATGTTTCAATCTTCTGGATTTCATGAGAAGTACGGAAACCATCGAAGAAGTTGATAAATGGAACTTTTCCTTTGATTGCTGCACAGTGTGCAACTGGTGTTAAGTCCATAACTTCCTGTACGGAAGATTCACATAACATAGCACATCCTGTCTGACGGCAAGCATATACGTCAGAGTGATCACCGAAAATAGACAGTGCATGGCTTGCAAGAGCACGAGCAGATACGTTAATAACGCCTGGTAACTGCTCACCAGCAATTTTATAAAGATTTGGGATCATTAACAGAAGACCCTGAGATGCTGTATATGTAGTAGTCAGGGCACCTGCTGCTAAGGAGCCGTGAACTGCACCTGCAGCACCAGCTTCAGACTGCATTTCTGTAACCTGTACTTCCTGTCCGAAAATATTCTTTCTTCCCTGTGTTGCCCATTCATCAGTAGCTTCTGCCATTACGGATGAAGGGGTAATCGGATAGATAGCCGCAACATCTGAATACGCATAAGAAGCATGAGCTGCTGCATGGTTACCATCCATGGTTTTCATCTTTCTAGCCATTTGATTTTTTCCTCCTTGAAAATTGTTGTTTTTGAACAATATTCTACTTCGCTCACGAAGTCTATATGAAATTATAGCACGATTTCTGAAGCCTGTCCATTTGTAAAACAGCAGAAAATGTAATGTTTTTCTAAAAAAACATGTCTTTATGCTTCTTTTTCTCCCATAATTTCCAAAATTGATTTTGAAGATAATTCTTTTATAAGTACAGACTGGATTCTGTTCAGTTCCCGATGCACTTTACAGCTGCAGTCTCCTGTATTGTGAATACAGCTTTTCTCTGGCTTCATACACTCTATCATATAAAATTCCGGATCCACTGCCAGATAAACATCCAAAAGTGTCAGTTCTCCAATACTTTTTTTCAGCGCATATCCCCCATTACTTCCACGAAAGCTCCTGACAATTTCCTTTTTTTCCAGTTTCTTCAATATCTTATATACAAAGGCCGGGGTAAGGTCTTCTTTTTCGCAAATCTGATTGACACACATCTTTTCCCCTTTTGCCAGGGCACGCACAATTCTTACACCGTAATCGCATTCTCTTGTAATTAACATGGATTTATTCCCCTCTGTTCTCTTCTGTGTTCCTTTGGTTTCTCTGCTATTATACCTATCTGTACTTAATTTATCAAGTAATTTTCGTAAAAGAATTTCCAAGAAACACTTGCAAAATCCTTATTTTACGGTACAATGAAAGAGATTATGCATAAAATTGTTCTTTTTAAATAAGTGAGGGAAAATAAAACATGATTGCAGCAAATAATGTTACATTACGATTAGGTAAGAAAGCACTGTTTGAGGATGTTAATATTAAATTTACCGAAGGAAACTGCTATGGCCTCATCGGTGCCAATGGCGCAGGAAAGTCTACCTTTCTAAAGATTCTTTCCGGCCAGTTAGAAACCACCAACGGAAATATTACCATTACGCCCGGACAGCGTCTGTCCTTCCTGCAGCAGGATCATTTTAAATATGATGCTTTTCCTGTTCTGGACACGGTTATTATGGGAAACCAGCGTCTGTATGATATTATGAAGGAAAAAGAAGCCATCTACGCAAAAGAAGACTTCACAGATGAGGACGGAATCCGCGCCAGTGAACTGGAAGGTGAATTTGCAGAAATGAACGGATGGGAAGCAGAGTCTGATGCTGCCATGCTGTTAAATGGTCTTGGTATTGAAACAGAGCTTCATTATACCCAGATGTCTGAATTAAACGGAAGTCAGAAGGTGAAAGTGCTTCTTGCCCAGGCGCTTTTTGGAAATCCTGATATCCTGCTTCTGGATGAGCCTACCAACCACCTGGATCTGGATGCTATTGAATGGCTGGAAGAATTCCTTATTAACTTTGATAACACAGTTATCGTGGTATCTCATGACCGTTATTTCTTAAATAAGGTATGTACTCATACTGCTGATATTGATTACGGTAAGATTCAGCTCTATGCCGGAAACTATGATTTCTGGTATGAATCCAGCCAGCTTCTGATTAAGCAGATGAAGGAAGCCAATCGGAAGAAAGAAGAAAAAATCAAAGAACTTCAAGAATTTATTTCCCGTTTCTCTGCAAATGCTTCTAAATCCAAACAGGCAACTTCCAGAAAACGTGCCCTGGAAAAAATTCAGTTGGATGAAATGCGTCCATCCAGCCGTAAATATCCTTATATTGATTTCCGCCCAAATCGCGAAATTGGAAATGAAGTATTGATGGTAGAAGGTCTTTCTAAGACCATTGATGGTGTAAAGGTACTGGATAACCTGAGCTTTACCCTGGGACGTGAGGATAAAGTCGCTTTTGTAGGTGGCAATGAACGTGCCAAAACAGTTCTTTTCCAGATTTTAATGGGAGAGATGGAACCAGATGAGGGCACTTATAAGTGGGGTGTTACTACTTCACAGGCTTATTTCCCAAAAGACAGCACCAAGGAATTTGATAATGATCTGACCATTGCTGACTGGCTTACCGGTTATTCAGAAATCAAGGATGCTACTTATGTACGTGGATTCCTGGGACGTATGCTTTTCCCTGGTGAAGATGGTGTGAAGAAAGTCCGGGTACTCTCCGGTGGTGAAAAGGTGAGATGTCTCTTATCAAAAATGATGATTTCCGGCGCCAATATCCTGATTTTTGATGAGCCTACCAACCATCTGGATATGGAATCTATCACAGCTCTGAACAATGGTATGATGAAGTTCCCGGGTGTTATCCTGTTTGCTTCTCATGACCACCAGATTGTCCAGACCACTGCTAACCGTATTATGGAAATCCTTCCAAACGGTGTGCTGATCGATAAAATTACTACTTATGACGAATATCTGGCAAGTGATGAAATGGCAAGAAAACGCCAGGTTTATACAATGACAGAGGAAGATAATTAAATCTTGAAACAGGAGAAGGTATTGTTCTGTTCTTTTTGAACCGGACAATACTTTTTCTCTTTTCCTGCTCATATTTTTGTAATATAGTATCTTCATCACTTACATTTTTTCAGAACAATAAAACGGAGGTGTTGCTTATTTACTATAAATTATTGTTAAAATGAAAAGAATATCTTGACCAGGAAATTCTGAATCTTCAGGAGAAAATTTCTCTTCTTCCGCCTGGAAAGCTTGTGTGTACTAAAAACGGGAAACGCTTTAAGTGGTATCACAGTCTGAATCATTCTTATACTTATCTTCCGAAATCCCAGGAAATTCTGGCAGAAAATCTGGCTTTGAAGGATTATTGTCAGCTTCAGCTAAAGTATCTGACTGCTGAAAGAGATGCCATCAACGCCTATCTTTTTCCACACTGTCCAAAGAACTCGCCATCTGGGCTTCTGCTTCTTATGAAACAAATCCTTCCCATCCAGAGCAGCTTTCCTGCACATCTATATCTGGCCATCTCCTGCGTTCTAAATCAGAAGTTATCATTGATACTGCCCTTTGCACCAACAAGATTCCTTTCCGCTATGAATGTATTCTCACGCTTGATTCCAAAACTTTTTCCCCGACTTTACGATACGCCATCCGGAAAACGGAAGCTTTTTCTACTGGGAACATTTCGGCATGATGGATTCTCCTGCTTATTCACAAAATGCCTTTAGCAAACTTCAAACCTATGCCTGTCATGGCATTCTGCCCACGATCAATCTCATCACCACCTACGAAACCAAAGAACATCCCCTCAGTGCACAGAATGTACAGGAATTGATTACACACTATTTCTTGTGAAAGCAGAGAAATTTATGTCTGGGGGTAACATTTTAGCAGGGGCATAAGACCCCTGCCATCTCTCTTTTTGCCCTTGACGTGGGTATTGATGGCTTCTGCCCCTGCTTTTGACTCTTTTCTTGCCTTTTGTTATGCTTCCGGGGCAAAATCTACACAAGTTCTATCTTTTTTGCCCCGCATGGGGCATTTTAAGCTTCTTGTCTCTGCTTTTGCCCCGAATCCCCCTCGCACTTGCTCTCCCCCCCAAGCCAAAAATCCCTATAATTTTTCATTTCCTTCTAATGCTCCCGCGCCTCTATCTGCACCTTCATATCACGATACTCCTTTGGCGAAATCCCAAATTCTTTCTTAAATGCCCGATAGAAGTTGGAGTAATCCTTGAATCCAAACATTAAATATGCCTTACTGATACTGATATTGCTTAAAATTGCATCCTGACAGGCTGCCAGACGTTTCTTCATAATATACTGATGAATGGCAATTCCTGTGTTTTCTTTGAAAATATGTGCAATATGAAATTTGCTTACATAAAAAGTTTTTGCCAGAGAATCCAGCGAAATCTCCTGTTCCAGATGATTGTCAATATAATCCAGCAGATTATGATATAAGTCCTGATCTTCTCTTCTCTTTCTTGGATTGTTCTGTTCATAAGCCATGCGGTTAAGCTGGAGCAGTAAATCGCAAATGCTTATAAAAACCTTAGGTTCCTTCCCAAAACGCTCTGAATGTATTTCTTCAATTAAATGAAAAATCTTAGACTGGAGAGCTGTAAAAGGGACTGGTTCATTGTGATAGATATATTGCTTCTTCTCTGCCGCACATTGAATAATATAATAATAATCTTCCGACATTTTTCGCACCTGCTGAAGATAATCCATACTAATCCAGAAAACAAAGCGGCTATATGGCATATTCTCATCATGAATCACTGCCTTGTGAGGAACTCCCGGCGGAAGAACTACCACATCTCCTGCCTTCAGTGGAAACAGCTTATCCCGAATTAAAATAGATACATTTCCTTCCAGAAAAAAGTATACCTCATAATAATTATGAAAATGACTATCCATACTTCCCAGATGACGGTCACTATAGTAATAAATTTCAAAATCTTTGGACAGCATATACTGGCGGGTAATAAAATCAGTCTTATAATTCTTCTTCATTTTGTAATCCCCTTCCCTTTTACGTTGCATTTATTTTAATATGAAACCGCAACTTTTGCAATATATACAACAAACTTATCAATTTGAATTATTTTGGTAACAAACTATAATACTAACTATCAACAAGCACAACGAAAGTGAGGAAATAAATTATGGAAATGACAATGCGCTGGTACGGAAAAAATCACGATACGGTTACTCTGGAGCAGATTAAACAGAGCTGCTATGTAACAGGTATCATCACAACTCTTTATGACAAATTACCTGGTGAGGTGTGGACCCTGGATGAAATCCTGGCTATGAAAAAAGAAGTAGAAGACGCTGGTCTTCACCTGGCAGGTATTGAAAGTGTAAACGTAAGCGATGCCATCAAAACAGGTGCTCCTGAAAGAGACAAAGATATTGCCGCTTACATTGAAACACTGGAAAACCTGGGAAAAGCGGACATCCACATGGTATGCTACAACTTCATGCCGGTATTTGACTGGACCAGGACAGAGCTGGCAAGAGTCAGGGAAGACGGTACTACTGTTCTTGCGTACAACCAGGATACCGTAGACAAAATGGACCCGGACAACATGTTCGACTCCATCAAGGACAACATGAACGGTACGGTGATGCCGGGCTGGGAACCGGAACGTATGGAAAAAGTAAAAGAATTATTTGAACTTTACAAAGATATTGACGAAGAAAAATTATTTGAAAACCTGAAATATTTCCTGGAAGCCATTATGCCGGTTTGCGATAAATATGACATCAACATGGCAATCCATCCGGACGACCCGTCCTGGAGCGTATTCGGTCTGCCGCGTATCATTTCCTCCCAGGCAAAACTGAAACGCATGATGGAAATGGTTCCAAACAAACACAATGGTGTTACCTTCTGCATGGGCTCCTATGGAACCAACTTAAACAATGATTTAATTGACACCATCCACATGCTGAAAGGAAGAATCCACTTTGCACACGTAAGAAACCTTCGTTTCAATGACGGCATGCGTGACTTCGAAGAAAGCGCTCATTTAAGCTCTGACGGTACTTTTGATATGTATGCAGTCATGAAAGCCCTTCATGACACAGGCTTTGACGGACCAATCCGCCCGGACCACGGACGTATGATGTGGGGCGAAAAAGCAATGCCGGGCTATGGCTTATATGACCGCGCCCTTGGTGCTGCCTACCTGAGAGGCTTATGGGAAGCTGCGGAAAAAGAATCCAAATAAATCGGTTATCGCAAAAAGCGAAGAAGGGAAAAATCATGAAATTAACGTTAGAAGGTCTGAAAAACAAACAGGACTGGGAAGCAGCCGGAATTGCTCTCCCATCCTATGACATTAAAAAAGTTGCTGAAAACACAAAAAAAGCTCCTGCCTGGGTTCACTTCGGAGCAGGAAACATCTTCCGCATCTTTATCGGCGGACTGGCTGACACCTTACTGGAAAAAGGCGAAGCTGACAAAGGGATTACCTGTGTGGAAACCTTTGACTTTGATGTGGTAGACAAAATCTACAAACCTTACGATAATCTGGTGCTGGCTGTTACCTTAAAGGCTGACGGTTCCACAGACAAAAAAGTCCTTGGTTCCCTTACAGAGGCCATCAAAGCACAGTCCAATGTTCCAGAAGAATGGAACCGCTTAAAAGAAATCTTCGTAAATCCTGCACTGCAGATGATTTCCTTTACCATCACAGAAAAAGGCTATGCATTAAAAGGAGCTGACGGAGCCTTCTTCCCGTTCATCCAGGCTGATATTGACAATGGCCCGGAAAAAGCCGGTTCTGCTATGGCTGTTGTATGTGCTTTATTAAATGAACGCTATAAAGCAGAAAAAGCTCCCCTGGCTGTTGTTTCCATGGATAACTGCTCCCACAATGGTGAAAAGCTGCAGAATTCCATTCTCACCATGGCAAAAGAATGGCTGGCAAAAGGTTTTGTAGAAGAAGGGTTTGTGGAATATCTGTCTGATGAAAAACAGGTTTCCTTCCCATGGTCCATGATTGATAAAATCACACCAAGACCAGCAGATTCTGTATGTGAAGACCTGGAAAAAGCAGGTGTGGAAGACATTGCCCCTGTGATTACTTCCAAGAGAACCTATATCGCTCCTTTTGTAAATGCAGAAGGACCTCAGTACCTGGTAATTGAAGATAAATTCCCTAATGGAAGACCAGCTCTGGAAAAAGCAGGTGTTTACCTCACAGACAGAGACACCGTAAATAAAGTAGAACGTATGAAAGTTACCACCTGTTTGAATCCTCTGCATACAGCACTGGCTGTGTATGGCTGCGTACTGGGCTATACTTTAATTGCAGATGAAATGAAAGACGAACAGTTAAACAAACTGGTTCACCAGATCGGACCTGTAGAAGGTATGCCAGTGGTGACAGACCCAGGTATCCTCTCCCCTGCTGACTTTGTAGACGAAGTTATCAATGTTCGTATCCCGAACCCATTTATGCCTGACACACCACAGCGTATTGCTACGGATACTTCACAGAAAGTTGGCATCCGCTATGGGGAAACCATTAAATCCTATGTGGCACAGTATGGAGATGCAAAGAAATTAACGGCTATCCCTATGGCGATTGCGGGATGGTGCAGATATCTCTTGGGCGTGGATGATGAAGGAAATGCTTTTGAGCGTTCTGCTGACCCAATGCTGGAAGAACTGACCAAAGCGCTTGCCGGAATCGAAGTTGGAAATCCTGCTTCTTACAATGGACAGTTGAAATCCATTCTTTCCAATGTAAACATCTTTGGCATTGACTTATACGAAGCCGGAATTGGTGAAAGAATCGAAAACATGTTCTTAGAAGAAATTGCCGGACCTGGCGCTGTAAGAGCTACTTTGAAAAAATATATGGCTTAAAGATTCGAAAAAAGGTGCTGTCTCTCATAAAAGAGACGCACCTTTTTCTTATGAGTATAAGGAAATTAAGCCCTTGCACCCATATGCTTAAATTCTTTCCGAATAAAGTAAATGCAAAGCACAGCCGCAATTCCATCTGCCACTGGCGCTGAGAACATAACGCCCTCAATCCCAATAAATACAGGCAGGATAATCAATAAGGGCAACAGAAAAATAATCTGTCTGGTAAGAGATAAAAATACACCTTTTCCCGCTTTCCCAATGGAAGTAAAGGTATTTGCTGTAATAGGCTGAATTCCATTGATAAAAGTAAAGAACATATAAATCCTGAAAAACTTCTCTGCAAAAAGAAAATATTCTTCACTTCCCGAACCAAAAATTCCAATAATCTGTCTTGGAGCTAACTGGAACAGCAAAAATGCCACAACCGAAATCCCTATGGCTGCTGTCACTGCTTTTTTATAAGTATTCTTTACTCTGTCATAATTTCCTGCACCATAATTATAGCTGATAATCGGCTGAATCCCCTGGGAAATCCCAATCACAATAGCAAAGAAAATCATTCCAACCTTGGAAATAATACCTGCGCATGCCAAAGGAATATCACTTCCATAAGAAGACTGCCCTCCATAATAAGTCAGGGTATTATTCATAACAATCTGCACAATCATCATGGCAAGCTGATTGCAAAAAGGCGCAACTCCCAACGAAAGAATGGGAATCCATGCAGCCCTGGAGGGAATCAATGTTTTCAGAGGAATGTGTACTGTTTTAAATCCAGACAAATACCCCAGTACCATCAGTCCTGACACAACCTGTCCGATAATCGTAGCCCAGGCTGCTCCTGCCATTCCCATATCCAGTCCAAAAATAAACAACGGGTCCAAAATCGTATTAATAATAGCGCCGGTCAGCGTACACATCATAGAAAATTTCGGACTTCCGTCTGCCCGGATTAAGTTGCTGCCTCCTGTGGTCACAATCAAAAACGGAAAGCCAAGAGACGTAATCCCTGTATAAGTCAACGCATAATCCAAAATTTTATCTGTGGCTCCAAAAGCCCGCATCATAGGCTCCAGAAAAACCTGTGCCACAATACAAAGCAAAACCCCCAGAGTCAGCATCATACCAATAGCCCCTCCGGCAAATTTCACTGCTTTCTCTTTCTCTTTTCTTCCCATAGAAAGATTAAAATTCGCTGCTCCTCCAATTCCGCACAGAAGAGAAATGGCTGTACAGGTAATCGTCAGCGGAAATGCCACATTGGTAGCCGCATTTCCCAGCATTCCCACACTTCTTCCAATAAAAAACTGATCTACAATATTGTAAAGGGAACTTACCAGCATGGCAATAATGCTGGGAATCGCAAATCTTGCAAGCAAAGTTCCAATAGGTTCTGTTCCAAGGGGATTATTCTTTGTTTCTGCCATGAATTTCCTCCTGCTGTTCTTTTGCATTACGAAGCACTTCCCTGGAATGGAGCGCCATTTTTTCCACTCCATGAATCATCGCCTGCTGCTCATCTTCCGTTAATACAGACAAAATCTGCGACCACCATCCTGCCAGCGCTTTTCTCAATTTGGGAATCACTGCTTCACCTTTCTCTGTAAGATAAATGGCATAGGACCTGGCATCTTCTTCTGACTTCTTTCTTTCAATGAGCCCCTGTTCCTGCAGTTTCTTCATAGTCCTCACAGCAAGCGCTTCATCCACCGCCATATTTTCGCACATCTCCTTCTGGCTGCTGCCGGGATATGCAGACAAATAAAATAAAAAATTATAACTGGAATAACCAATGCCATATTCCTTCATGGTCTGAATCATATACTTTTGTTCTCTCCGATGAAGAATCGCAATGCTTCTTCCTAACACTCGATTTTCCATAATTCCTCCTGTTCTTCATATGTCAAATATATTATAGACAGCTTAAATTGACTTGTCAAGTTTTTAAAAATCAGAAAAAAGCTGATACCATATCGGTAATCCTGAGTTTACCTTTCTGATATCAGCTTCTTCTTTATATGTCTTTTGTTGTATATCTTTTTCCAGAAAACAAATAAAATCCAGAAGTATCAACTACGGTGTCAATATCAAAATATTCGTCCCATATCTTACTTTCATCCTTTGCCGAAAGAAGCTCTGAAGTAATCTCTTCCGGTACGTTGCTATGGTGCAGATTAATCACTTCTTTTCCGGCTCCATGTGCAATAGTGACTCTGCCATCTGCTTTCAAAAGCTCTGCAACTTTTTTCACTAATTGTTTCTTATCTGTAAAATGTGGATATGCATTATAAATAACAATGCAATCATACCTTTCATCTTGTATCTGAAACAAATCTTCACAGCGTACCTCAAACATGGGATTATTCTTCACTTTATCTGCTGCCTTAGCTGCCATCTTCTCAGATAAATCAATAGCTGTAACATGTTTCGGTCTTTTTTCCTGATATGCTTCAAACATAGCCCCTGTTCCACAGGCAACGTCCAGTATGTGTGTCTGCTCTCCAATTTCACTCAAAAAGACAATGGTACGACGTGCTTCATCTATTGAAGTCACCTCATCATCCCAATGCTCCGCCATACGGTCAAAATAAGTCCTCAAATCCATAACTTATGCCCTTTCTAATGATAAAATCTTTGCTTTTTGCAATGCTAAAACAACGACAGGAACAAAGGCAATCTGAATAACAATACCCGGAATACAAGTTAAAAAACTGGATGTCATAAAAATTTCCAAACTATATTGTCCAACATTAAAAATAAAGGCTTTGAGAATACCGCTGATTACCCTTCCCCCAAGCATTGCCAGCAACAGAGAAAGATAAATATTTGTTATTTGTTTTCCTGTATGTATAAAGTGCATACAGATTCCGGTTAAAAGCCCGTATACTGCTAATTCACAAAGCATTGCCGGCAAAATTGCAGCAGGCGGCATACCTGTTAATAAACTTGATAAAAGCGGTGTCAAAACGCCACAAAGCAGTCCATATTGCCAGTCACATGCCAGTCCGCAAATTAAAACAGGAATATGCATCGGCAAAAAAATACTTCCCGCATTTTGTATTGTATGAAAAGCCATAGGTAAGATAATCCCCAATGCCACGCACATTGCTGCTGTTACCAAATTCTTCACATGATTCTTTTCCATTTTTCTACTCCTCTTCTGTTCTATCAAAATGATTTCACCATGAGTATACCTGGCATATTCACCTCATACAAGCCTCCCCTGGGGTTCTGATTTCACTTTCTTTTTATCCGCTTTCTTCCTTCTCTTCACTCCTTCTTAGCAACGCTTCAAACCCCATCCCGGGGTTTGACCTTATGATAATACATAATCCAAGCCGCATAATATATCCTGATAAACTTCTCTTTTTTCTACAGACTCATCACATAAACCTGACATGGGTTCCACTCATCCCACAAATCAGGAAATACTTCAAATTCTTTAAATCCAAGGTTCCGGTAAAAAAGATTTGTCGCATCATATTCCTGATACCTTCCCATTTCCACTGTTTTCACCTGCATAAAGGAATATCCCCTGAAAGCGCCCCATTTTTTTGCCTCTGCAAACAACGCTCTCCCGATTCCAAGTCTTTGGTATTCTTTCAGCACCCCCATAACCAGAAGTTCTACGGTATCTTTTCCAGTCTCTTTTAAACACAAAAATCCAACTGGTTTCTTGCCATCAAAAGCAGCAAAAATAGTCTGTAATGGACTTTCTGCAATATACTCCTCTCTTGCCGAAGAAATTCCAAACCATTCCGGAAGTGCTTCTAGAATGGTCCTCACAATGGTTTGCTTTTCCTTTTTCTCATAAACTTGTTGTATCATCTCTGCTCCTTCTCATCTCTCTTAATAATCATACACTGAATTATGTATTGCCAACAGTTCCTGGGATGCTTCCTTAATCACTTTTTCATTTTGTCTTAGCATCTCTGTTTCTTTCTCATTTAACGTGCTTTCGATGATTTTAAGTTCTCCCGTTTTCGTCCAGGTTCCTTCTAATGACCGATTATGGTTAAAGGTAATGTTGACTGTATTTACTTCATCGAATACCTGAATACTGATTTCTGTGGTATCAATTTCCAGATATGCAAAACTGTTTTTCACATAAAAATCATCTCTGAAAAATGGCAGCTTTTGATTGGGAAGTTGAAAGGAAACACCATTTTCTTCCATGGAGTAAACTCCATCTTCCAGAACAAAGCCCAACTCTTTTACATTGTTTGCAAATGCTTCATTCTTGTCTGCTGCCACGATTTTCCACCTGGCAAATGCAAGCATATAGATTACAATTCCTATGCCCAGGCACATGGAAACAATTTTTAAAATTTTCCCAATGCGTCTGTAAAAGTCAATTTTATTTACAAACTTGTTGTCTTCATTCAGCAATTTGTCCAGGGAAATGTGATACATATTACAGATATCAATAAGCATCTGCAAGTCAGGCATGCTCCGTCCATTTTCCCAGCTTGATACAGTCTGTCTTGACACGCCTAATTTTAATCCATATTCCTCCTGCGTCATATTTGAAGAAGTCCTGGTCTCTTTTATCATTTCTGCCACTGTCATTATCATTTACCCCTTAATGTTCAATCTGTATAGATGTAGTATGCCATAGTCTCCCCTATATCACAAGCAAATTGTAGTTTACATGGGATGTAAAGAGAGCTTAGCGCCCTGTAAATAGCCTTTTGCTTTATCTTGTTCCTGCTTTGGAATATGATGCTCCTATAAGAGAAGCGCAAACCATTTGCTATTTGAAAGGAGAAGGCTTATGGATTATTTAATCAAAACCCATCAATTAACAAAACAGTTCAAAACAACAACCGCACTGAATCAGGTTTCCCTATCCATTCCAAGAGGCGCCATTTATGGGCTGATTGGCAATAACGGAGCTGGCAAAACCACCTTGATGAGCATTTTAGCAACCCTTCAAAAACAGACTTCCGGTTCTGTCCATGCAGAAAAAGATTTAAAAATCGGTGCGCTGATTGAAGCCCCGGCATGCTATCCCATGTACAGTGCATACCGAAACTTAACTTATCAAAAAAATCTATTGGGAGCAAAAGAAACTGATATCAAAAAACTGTTAACCTTTGTAGGCTTGCCTGATTCCAGAAAACCTGTCAGAAACTATTCTCTTGGCATGAAACAAAGATTAGGTCTGGCAATGGCTCTTGTTGGAAACCCTGATTTTTTAATCTTAGATGAGCCGCTGAACGGTTTAGATCCGGATGGTATCAGGGCAATACGCGCCCTGCTGGTTGAGTTGAATCAGAACTATGGCAAGACAATTTTGATATCCAGTCACATACTGGGAGAGCTGCAAAAAGTTGCCACTCATTATGGATTTTTAAAAAACGGAATTTTAATAAAAGAATTTTCAAATGAGGTCTTAAAAACAGATTTAGAAACCTTCTACTTTGAAAATTTCGCATAGTCAAAGGAGGACTTTAACATGAAAAAATTATTTTCTATAGAATGTAAAAGAGCAATACTTTCGCCTTTCTTATGGATTGCCGCATGTATTCCCATTGGGCTTAATCTGTATGGAATAGTATTAAGTTCCTATGGTTTTACCATAACCGCAAGCGGTTTTTTCTTTGAGAATACACCGGTCATCTGTATATTTCTGTCCATCTTCATCCCTTTACACATAGGACAGGAGTTTGAAGTCCGCACCATAAACAACAAAATCATGGCAGGCTACAGCCGAAGCCAAATTTACCTTACAGAAATGTTAATATCCATCCTATGCGGCTTTCTTCTTCTGGTTACAGATATTGGCAGTATTCTTCTTTTGGCTAAAATAACTGCCTTATCCTTTGGAATTACCTTTCATGAATTCTTTATGGAATGTATTCTGTGCTTTGTTTGTGTAGCAGTCATTGCCGCACTCTTTACCATGATTACTATGCTTATGCACAAACGCCTAAGCAGCATTGCAGTTGCCTTATGTCTAACTATATTAGGTCTGCAGCTTGGTGGAAATACAGTCTCAGATTTAAAACAGGAAGAATATCGTGTGGAGAAAGACGGAACTGCTACGGAAAATGTTCTTTATATCAAAGGATTGGAAAGAACCCTGGCAAATGGGCATATGCTGATTTCCCCTTTTGCACAGGCAAAATACCAGCCTGAGATGCAATATGAAACAGCCGATATGAAAGCCGAAAATTCCCTGATATTCAAAAACGCATCCCATCACTGGGAATTTCTAATGATGAATCTCATTGAAATTATTGTTTTTACCAGGCTGGGACTTCTGTTATTTAAAAAACAAGATTTAAAATAGCGAAGAAAAGCAGACAGTTTTTAAAAGCTGTCTGCTATACGCTGGAAGTTATCTATTTCTTTTTCTTGATTCTTTCATTTTCTAATAGCATAGTTGCAACTCCCGCAACAAGAAATATAGGTTTGTTTCAATTTTTACTTATTGAAATTTTTCAGTTTTTTGATAGAGGCAAAACTATTTCCCCAGAGAGTAATAGCCATGCCATAATTATTCCAAATACGATTAGGATAATTCCAATTATTTTAATACCAATTCCTACTGTACTGTTTTTGCTATTCTATTAGAAAAAGCAAAAAGACATATACCAACAATCACTGCTAAAACTGCTAATAAAATATACATTTGTTTATTCCTGGCATTTTATCACATTTCCCAGTCTTTCCCTTTAAAATCCCCCATTAAAACGGTGTCCCTTCCAAATCATATGGCGTACACTGATAAACGTAATAATTCAGCCAGTTTGTATACAGATTATTGGCATGTGATCTCCACAAAAGCAGCGGTTTGTTATCTGCATTATCCTCTGGATAATAACCTTTTGGCATATCAATCGGCAAGCCTTTTCCAAGATCCCTTTTATATTCTCCATCCAGGGTGATTCTGTCATATTCCGGATGCCCCATAACGAAAATCTGTCTGCCTTCTTTCGCCATTGCCAGAAATACCCCTGCTTCTTCTGATTCAGCCAGTACAGTCAGTTCTTTGCAATTATGGATATCTTCTGCCCGAACTTCTGTATGGCGGGAATGAGGCGCCAGAAAGACATCATCAAATCCACGTACCAACGGAATTTTCCGGTTCTGCACCTTATGTGCAAAAAGTCCAAATACCTTATGATCCATCTGGTGTTTTTTCAGACCATAATGGTAATACAATCCTGCCTGGGCAGCCCAGCACAAATAAATCGTAGAGGTCACATTGGTTTTGCTCCACTCCATAATCTCCTTCATTTCTTCCCAGTAGTCCACTTCTTCAAATTCCATCTGTTCTACCGGCGCTCCGGTAATAATCATACCGTCAAATTTATGTTCCCTCACCTCTTCAAAAGTCTGATAAAACTTATTCAGATGGCTGGTGGCTGTATTTTTGGACGTATGACTGCTCACCATCATAAAGGTCACATCTACCTGCAGGGGCGTATTGGATAAAGAGCGCAAAAGCTGCAGTTCCGTTTCTTCTTTTAAAGGCATTAAATTCAAAATTAGAATCTGAATGGGACGGATATCCTGATGCACTGCTCTCTTTTCATCCATCACAAAAATGTTTTCTTTCTCCAAAATCTCTTTTACAGGTAAATCACTTTGTATTTTTATTGGCATTTCTTTTTTCCTCGTCTTTCTTTTCTGTCTCTACATCAAAGGCGCAAATATGCGTAAAATAGTTCCCATTGCCCGCATATAAAAAGGCTGTTCTTTATAATCAGAGGGACGCGCTTTGATGCATTTTTTCAATGTGTTCTGGAAATCCTCTTCAATATCTGCAATCCTGGAATTTTCATATAACAACGCAGCACATTCAAAATGATGGAAAAGGCTTCTGTAATCCAGATTAATGGTTCCCACCACTGCCTTCACATGGTCTGAAACAAAAACCTTGGCATGTACAAACCCTGGCTCATACTCAAAAATCTGCACCCCAGCCTCCAGCAGTTCTTTATAATACGTCTTTGCCACTGCAAATGCATATTTCTTATCTGGGATATGTGGCATAATAATCGAGACATCCACACCTCTTTTTGCCGCATAAGTAAGCGCCATAATCATTTCATAGTCCAAAATCAAATATGGGGTCATAATATGTACGTATTCCCGTGCAGTATTTAAAATATCCAGATATACTTTTTTCCCTACTCTCTCCTTGCCATAAGGGCTGACTTCATAAGGCATAATAAAACCGTCATTTGGCATGGAAAATTCTTTTGGAGTCTTATACTTTGCATAGGCTTCCTCATCAACCTCTGTTACATCCCACATTTCCAGGAACATATAGGTAAAGCGTTCTACTGCCTTTCCGGTAAGACGCACTGCAGTATCCTTCCAATGTCCAAAACGCACCTTCTGGTTAATGTATTCATCCGCCAGGTTTGTTCCACCTGTAAAGGCAACTTTTCCGTCAATCACCATGATTTTTCTGTGGTCCCGGTTATTATAATAGCTGGAAAACACAGGACGGATAGGAGCAAACATCTTACATTTGATTCCCTCTGCTTCCAGAACTTTCGGATAGAAGTAGGGCAGCAATGCCAGTACGCACATTCCGTCATACATTACTCTGACCTCTACGCCCTGCTTTGCTTTTTCCTTCAGAATTTCCAGAATGCTGTTCCACATAATTCCTTCTTCTACAATGAAAAATTCCAAAAAGATAAATTTCTCTGCTTTTTTCAGTTCCTCCAGCATATCCTGAAACTGGTCATCTCCCAGAGGATAATATGTGACCTGTGTGTGGTCATAGACCGGCGCATTTCCATAGACCTCCATATAATCTGCAAAATGCCCCATCTGTGGATTTTCCTCTTTCAGTCTTGCTTTTACCTCCACATTCTGAGGCGCATATTTTCTGGTCTGCACAGAAAAAGTTTCCAGACGGCGAAAGAGTATCTTGGTTCCCCACTGATTATTAATGTAAATATAAAACAGAGCGCCAAATACCGGAAATATAATCAGAGGCAGCATCCACACCAGCTTAAATTCCGGACTGCCGCTGCTGTTAAATAAATGCAATACTACTGTCACACTAAGCAGAACAAACACAAGATAAAAAATATAACTATAGTCTCGCAGCCAGACATAAATTGATGTCAGTAATAAAAACTGAATCACAAATGCCAGGACCACCATCAGAGTTCTGCCAAAAATAATGGTTTTTACACCTTTTAAGCCCTTCTTCTTTATTTCTTTTGTATTTACCATAACAGCTTTATACACCTGCCATTTCTATAAAATCTTCTTCTGATAAAATTGGTACTCCAAGCTCCTTCGCTTTTTTATTTTTGGAAGAGTTGGATGTTGTATCATTATTAATTAAATAATTGGTTTTGGAGGTCACACTTCCTGTTACTTTTCCTCCTCTTTGTTCAATAAATTCTTTTAACTGTGCCCTGTTGGCAAAATGTTCTACACTTCCTGTAATAACAAACTGTTTTCCTGCCAAGGACTGCTTTTCTTCTTTTTTCACTTCCTCTAATTCCAGATGTGACATCAGATGACGGAACTTTTTCAGATTTTCCTCTTCACTGAAATATTCCGTAAAGGTTTTGGCAATTACAGGTCCAATTCCTTCAATGGCGCTGATTTCTTCTGCTGTTGCATGAATCATGCTTTCCACATCGTATTCAAATTCTCTGCAGATTACCTTGGCATTTGCCAGACCAATGTTGGCAATTCCCAGACTGTAAATCACGCGGGGCAATGTGGTATGCCTTGCCTTTTCAATACTGGAAATCAAATTTTCGTAAGACTTCTCTCCAAATCCATCCATCTCTACAATCTGCTCTCTATACCGCTGAATTTCAAAAATATCCCCGAAATCCCGAATAAATCCCTTCAGAATAAACTTCTCCAGGGTTGCCTCAGAAAGCCCGTCAATATTCATGGCATCCCTGCTGACAAACAAAGTAAAGGATTTAATTTTCTTTGCCTGACAATCCGGGTTCATGCAGTACAAAGCCTCCACCTCATTGGTTTTCAGAACTCTTGCCTCTTCTTTACACACAGGGCAGATATGGGGAATTTCTAAATTTCCGCTTCTGGTAAGGTTTTCTGCAATTTGAGGAATAATCATATTGGCTTTGTACACCTGAATTTTATCTCCTATGCCAAGCTGCAGCTCCTTTAAAATACTGATATTATGCACACTTGCCCGGCTTACGGTAGTGCCTTCCAGTTCCACCGGGTCAAAAATCGCCACCGGATTAATCAGCCCTGTTCTGGATGGGCTCCACTCAATCTCTCTTAAAATGCTTTCCCGAATTTCATCCTTCCATTTAAAGGCAAAGGCATTTCTTGGAAATTTTGCTGTGCTTCCAAGAGAGGCTCCATAAGCAATGTCATCATACAAAGCTACCAGACCATCTGATGGAAAATCGTTTCTGGTTACCTGGTGTTCAAAATAGTCCATGGCTTCGTCCAGATTTTCGGCGGTCACTGCCCTGTATTCCACCACATCAAAGCCCTGATTCTGCAGCCATAAAAATTGTTGTTCCACAGAATTTTTAAAATCCACTCCCTCTGCCTGAACCAGCGAAAAGGCATAAAAATTTACATTCCTTTTGGCTGTAATCTCATTGTTTAACTGACGTACAGAACCGCTGCACAAATTTCTGGGGTTCTTATATCTGGCGTCCACATCCTCAATCTGAGCATTGATTTTTTCAAAATCCGAATACGTAATAATTGCCTCCCCACGAAGAACCAAAGTTCCTTTATGCTGGATTTGAAGGGGAATATTCCGGAATACTCTGGCATTGTTGGTAATCACTTCCCCGATAATACCGTTTCCTCTGGTAACTGCCTTTTCCAGCTTTCCTTCCCGGTAAGTCAGCACAATGGTAAGCCCGTCCAGTTTCCAGGACAATAATGTCTTATGGGTTCCAATGAAGCTTCGCAAAGCTTCCCTGTCTTTGGTCTTGTCCAGAGAAAGCATAGGTGTCTCATGAGCCTCTTTGGGCAGTTCTTCCAGCGCCTCATATCCAACCAGCATAGTAGGACTTCCGGCCAGGGTGATCCCTGTCTCTTCTTCTAATTTTACCAGTTCATCATACAATTTATCATATTCCAGGTTGCTCATGATTTCCCTGTCTTCCTGATAATACGCCTTTGCGGCCTGAGTCAATATGGGAATGAGCTCCTTCATTCTTTTTCTAGCATCCATGAAATGCGACCCTCCTACTGTTTTTTTCTGAATTTCTTTTCCGGATTTCTATATTTTCCGGGGTTTTTTACAGGCTTTTCTCCCCTGTAAACCTCTTTTTTTCTGACTGTTTTTCCTTCTTCAATCTGTCGTTTTAATTCCTGTACTTCTGCTTTTGATGCTTCCCTGTATTCTCCTACTTTTAAGTTTCCCAAAGTAAGATTCATAATGCGGGTTCGCTTCAGTTTTTTCACTTCATATCCAAGATAACTGCACATTCTCCTGATTTGACGGTTTAGTCCCTGAGTCAGCACAATCTGAAACTCATATTCTCCCCTTTTTTCTGCTGCACATGGTCTGGTTATGGTTCCCAGAACAGGTACGCCGGTTCTTATTTTCTGAAGAAATTCTTCTGTCACAGGTCTGTCCACTGTCACCAGATATTCTTTTTCATGAAAATTTCCTGCCTTCATAATCTCATTGACTAAATCTCCCTGATTGGTCAGTAATAACAGCCCCTCTGAATCTTTGTCAAGTCTTCCTGCATAATATACCCGGATTGGATACTGAATATAAGAAATTACATTTTTTTTCACCTGCAGGTTGGCGGTACATTCAATTCCTTTTGGTTTATAAAAAAGAAGCAGCACTTTTCTTTCCTGAGGCTTTACCTGATTTCCATCCAGACATACCTGGTCCGAATCCTCCACCTGCATCCCAGAAGATGCAGGTTTTCCATTGACCGTAACACGTCCGGCCTCAACCAGACGGTCTGCCTCTCTCCTGGAACAAAGTCCGGCTTCACTTAAAAATTTATTTAAACGCATGGTGTTCTCCTTTTCGTTCCTCAACGATTTCTGGCGTGCAATTATTATAACATACTTATATGCCTTGAGGAAACTTTCTCTTCTTCTTTTTCTGCGTTCGTGGTATAATGATTGCACAACGTGCAATTCGGGATAATTTTCAGAGAGTACAGTGAGGATAATTTATGAAGACCATAATAAAAAATGTTTTTTTCTGGACTTTTATTTTGCTGTTGGGGATTTTTCTTTTGATTGCTCCCCAATATGTATGTGTGTTTGCGAAGAATTATATGGTTTCCAGAGAAAATGCCAACGAAGTCCAAAAGGAAAATTTCTGGGTGTATAATAACCAGGGGCGGCGTTATGTTTCCGGGAAGGGTTCTTTTGTTCATGACACTAGCCAGGAAATTGACGGTGTTACTTATTATTTTGATTCCAAGGGCTATGTGCAGACCGGATGGCTGCAGGAGCAGGGAAAGCTTTACCACCGCAATTCGGACGGTTCCGCTACTACAGGGTGGTTTGAGGATGAAAATGGAAAATATTACTTAAATGAAGATGGCTCTCCCACAACAGGCTGGGCGGATTTAGATGGTAAAAAATATTATTTCTCTTCTTCCGGTGTTATGGCCACTGGCATCACAGAAATTGACGGTGTCCCTCACCTTTTCCGCGAAGACGGTTCTGCTGCAGCCGGATGGGCGGAATTGGATGGCAAAAAGTACCATCTGGATGAAACAGGAACCATTGCCACAGGTTTTCTGGATGTTGATGGAAAAACCTATTTCTTCCGGGAGGATGGTACCATGGTTACCGGATGGATTTCCAATGGCGGTGACCGCTATTACATGGACGAAAACGGAGCCAAAGTAACCAATGCCTGGATTGACGAAGGCGGTCAGAAGCATTTTGTGGGCGCAGATGGAAAGGAGCAAAAGGGCTGGATCACCGTAAGCGGCAAACAATACTTCATTACAGAAGAGGGTATCCTGGCGCAAGCCGGATGGCTGAAACAGGACGATAAATGGTACTACATCAATTCTGATGGAAGCGCCAGAACCGGTCTTTTCCAGGATAACAGTAAATGGTATTATCTCACTTCAGAAGGCAAATTACAGGAGGGCTGGGTAGAAGATAATGGAAAGAAATACTATCTGGCAAACGGACAGCTTATGACCGGCTGGAGACAAATCGGGGATAAACAATACTATTTCAACGAAGATGGCACCATGGCCACAGGCTGGATTACCCTGGATGGAAAATCCTATTTTCTCCGTGAAGACGGAAGCCTGGACAGTACAGCCGAAAAATAGGCAAAAAGATAGCTGCTAAAAACTAGCAGCTACTTTTTACCTGTTTTTTATAATTCAATTTCATTTACTGAAGCAAATCACTGTGGACATATCCTTCATTTCCCTGATACTCTACTTTAATCCAGTTTTCATCTGCATTTTCCAGCTTCTTTACCTGTTCTCCTTTGGTAAGAATTGCAATAATATCTGAATCTGAATCAGGTTTCAAACGCATGTTACAGATATCCGTGGTTGTAAGCATTTCCCCATTGTCAGCCATGATAGCTGTGTTTACTTTGTTTCCCAGCTCTTCTTCAAACTTTTTCAGGGATTCATCCCCTTCAATGGCATCATTGAGCGCTTTCTCAACCTGGGCAACCAGTTCTTTTACATCCTCTTCCTGTCTTGTTTTCTCAATACACTCCTGAATATCTGCATCACTCTCATCATTATGAATCAGATATTTTCCATCTGCATTTTGATAAACATATATCACAGAAAGCCCCGGAGCCAGTGTTTCCACATCCTTAAATTTCAAATCATAGGAAGCAAAAACCACATAGCTGTTCTTTTCCAGTCCCGGTTTTGTGTATACCTCTACATTTCTATATTCTTCAATATAGTCTACGTTGGTAACCTTGGTCTCATCTGTCTTGCTAAAAGCATCCGTTAATTCTTTCATTTTGGCAACATCTTTCTGTCCCCAAGCAGTATAGAACGCTTCTACCAAAGTGGTCACTTCAGGGTGGGCATCCTTTGCAAGAGCATTTCCGGAATCTTTATCAGAAGTATCTCCTTCTGATTCTCCGGTTTTCTCAGACTCTTTCTCTTGTTCTGTTTTTTGCGCAGGTTCTTTTCCTTCTTTATCAGAAAATCCTCCTGTAATTGCTTTGATTCCAAAAAATAAGATAACCAGAACAATCAGAATTGCCAGACCCAGAAGAATATACCTCAGATTGTCTGAGAGCCATTCTCTGAAATTGTCTAACATACCTGTCCTCCTTATATTCCCTTATCCTCATGCTCTCCCCAAAGCATATAACACACCCGGAGGGATTCGAACCCCCGACACGTGGTACCGGAAACCACTGCTCTATCCCCTGAGCTACGAGTGCATGTATCTCTACATCTCGGTTATCATACCACAAATCTTCTCACTTGTAAAGCCTTTGAAAATTTTCCGGCAGTTTCTCCATGAATTTCCTTATAATTTTGGGAAATACTACCCAATTTTCTCAAAAAACTGAGCGGTATTCCCC
>ENA-OYYN01000097-OYYN01000097.1-human-gut-metagenome-genome-assembly--contig:-NODE-97-length-54704-cov-7.464784_pt1 | contig 54704 bp, 47 predicted proteins | sample MGYA00243249_ERZ653449 | MGnify/ENA primary metagenome ERZ653449 (study PRJEB26926, sample SAMN06165159) | human gut metagenome | biome: ENVO:00009003; feature: ENVO:2100002; material: ENVO:00002003... | reverse complement strand
CTTTTTGAAATTCCTTAATTGCATTACGAGTAGATTATACTTCCGATAAGGAAAATTATCGTCACATAGTGAGAGAGGGGTGGAAGAAGGCTTTTGGAGTACAGAAAATACAAGGAAAATCACAAGAAGAAAGCACCATATACATTGCGTATTTAAGGTCAAGATGATATACTGTACAACGTGAAAATTAATATACCACACAGAAGTAAAGTCGAAAAGAGGTTAAAGATGGAACAAAATCAAAGTTTGTATTCAATGGAGGCGCAGATCAGTCAGTTCAGAGATGAATGGCGTAAGACAAACAGCAGGATTGTCGGTGCATTTACACTTCTGATTCTGGCAGGGCTTCCTATCATATATCAGGATTATTATTTTAATATTCTGGTTGTAAAATATTATTATTACTGTGCAATGATTATCGGAATGGCAGTATTTACAGCTATTGCAGCGTTTGTTTATATTCGCCGGGACAGACTTCTTTATGGCGGTGAAGTGATGAAGACGATACGCAGCGAGATAAAAATATCATCTCTCACGATTGTAGACTGGGCTATGATTGCGTTCACATTGTCAGCAGTCATTTCTACCCTGCAGTCAGAATATCTTTACGAGTCCTTTTGGGGAAATGAAGGCCGGTACTGCGGACTATTTTTGATTTTATTATATACAATATGCTATTTTCTTGTAACCCGGTGTCTGGAATTTAAAAGATGGTATATGGATGTATTCTTAGGAGCTGGATTGAGCGTCTGTCTTTTGGGGATTCTGCATTTCTTCAACCTGGATCCGCTGGGATTTAAAAAAGAGATCTCTCAGGATGATTATAATATCTTTGTATCCACGATTGGAAATATTAACACATATACGGCATATCTTGCACTTCCTATGGGAGCAGGCGCAGTTATGTTTGCCACAGAGAAGGATATAAAGCGCAAAATATGGTATTACATCTGTATGACATTTGCATTCATGGCGCTGATCATGGGAGTCAGTGATAATGCATATTTAACATTATTTGCCTTGTTAGGTTTTCTGCCGCTGTATCTTTTCAGAAGCAGAAAGGGAGTCTATTCATATACAGCAATTCTGGCTACGTTTGTGACTGTTTTGTTGGGAATTGACTGGATTGAGTATACGTTTGGCGAGCGTGTTCAGGAAATCAGCGGTATTTTCAATTTATTTACCCGCATACCTGGTTTATGGGCGATTGCTCTGGTTTTGTGGGCGCTGACTGCCGGGCTGTATATCTATAACAGCAGAACAGAAAGGCAGGGACAGAAGAGAACAGAAAGCCGTATTTTATGGTATCTGTGGCTTGGACTGGTAGCTCTTGGGGCATTGGGAGTTGCATTCGTACTGTACGATGCGAACATAGCCGGAAACAGTGAGCGATATGGTTCTATTGCAAATTATGTGGTAATGAATGACTCCTGGGGAACAGAAAGAGGGTATGTATGGAGAATCGCAATGGAGATATACCGCGATTTCCCGTTGAGTCATAAATTGTTTGGCCATGGTCCGGATACATTTGGCGTAATTACAGTTCAGAATTTCTGGGATGATATGCTGAATACCACAAGCCAGAAATACGAAAATGTTCATAATGAATATCTGCAGTATCTTGTGACCATTGGCGCTGTGGGACTGACTGCTTACCTGGCATTCCTTGGAACTTCTTTTGTGAAAATGGTTCGGGAAGGCTTCAAAAAGCCTGTCGTAATGGCTATGGCCTTTGCCGCGATTTGTTACTGCGTACAGGCAGTTGTTAATATCAGCGTGCCTATGGTAACTCCTATCATGTTTCTGATGATTATGATGGGAATGGCAGTTGAAAGGAAAAACAAAAAACAGTAGAAGTGTAATAAGGCTGGCATTTGCTAAAAACTGAAAAGTCGGTCTTATTTTGTGGCAGAATTTGGCTCTTTTAATAAAATATTAAAGTATTTCCAAGCGATTTCATCTGTTGTAAAGTTGCGAAAACAAATGTTCAATGATATACTATATAAGATTTTAAGTGGTTCTAATAAAAAATGAGATTGAACAGAAGAGAAAATTGAGTTCTCAATGGGTATAGGGGATAAAGATATAGATTATGAAAAACAGAAGAATGAGAGAACAATATAAGCGGCTGATTAAGCTGAGCTTTGCTACGGCAATGCTTTTGGGGTTGTGTTGGATGTATGGTGTGGTATGGAACCAATACTACAACGAAGAAATTTTGCAGATGCCCTTTTATCGGCGAGGAATCTGGATGATGGTTCTGATATATGGAATTTTATTAGCGTTTTTTATGGGTACATATGGAGGATTCAAAATTGGCTACCTGAGAAATGGAAATCTGATTTATTCCCAGATTATGGCTGTCTTGTTTACGAATGTGGTAACTTACATGCAGATTGCCGTAATTGATCGCAGATTGGTAAATCCGATTTATCTGTTGCCGATGACGGTAGGAGAAATTACCTTTATTGTTATATGGACTTTAATCTTCCAGGCTATATACCGTAGCCTGTTTCCACCTCGCAGAATGCTGTTTGTGGAAGGTGACCGGAAAGATTATCATTTGATAGATAAAATGAATGCTAGAGAGGACAAGTATCAGATTTGCGAAGTAATTTCCTATAAAAAAGGAATGGAGGTCATTAAGAAGCATATGGAACAGTATGATGCTGTGGTAATTGGCGATATGCCATCTCATGAGAGAAATCTGCTGCTGAAGCATTGCTATATTTCTGGAATCCGCAGCTACAGTGTTCCCAAGATTTCTGATGTGCTTCTGCGGACTTCCGATGAGATGAATCTGTTTGATACGCCTCTTATGCTGTCTCGGAATATCGGGCTAAGTATTGAGCAGGAGTGGATAAAGCGGGCGGAAGATGTGGTAATGGCGATTCTTCTGCTGATCCTGTTTTCACCGGTGTTTCTTATTGCTGCGGTGGGAATTAAATGCACAGACCATGGACCTGTGTTTTATAAACAAGAGCGGCTGACCAGGGATAGCAAACGTTTTATGATTTATAAGTTTCGTACTATGGTTGTGGACGCAGAGAAGATGTCCGGGCCGGTTTTGGCATCCGAGAAAGATCCAAGAGTTCTACCAATTGGCCGTTTTTTGCGTGCTACTAGAATGGATGAACTGCCCCAGATACTGAATATTTTAAAAGGTGATATGTCTGTGGTAGGCCCCCGCCCCGAGCGTCCGGAATTGGCTGCGGAGATTGAGAGGACCATTCCAGAGTTTTCTTATCGACTGAAGGTAAAGGCGGGACTTACTGGGTTTGCGCAGGTGTATGGGAAATATAATACTACTTTTTATGATAAATTGAAGTTGGATTTGATGTATATCAGAAAATATTCGTTGTTGTTGGACTTAAAGCTGATTCTGATGACACCTAAGATTATGTTCTTAAAAGAAAGTTCAGAAGGTGTGAGTTTGGAACTGGAATATTTAAATAAGAAATAGGTACTAATGAATGAATATTGAAAAAATGGATTCTTTGGAAGAAAAGCGAATCATTATTTTGATGTCTACATATAACGGTGGAGATTATCTGGATGAGCAGCTAAAAAGTATCTATGCCCAGACATATAAGAAATTTAGGGTATATGTACGGGATGATGGTTCGCAGGACTTAACCAAAGAGATATTAAATCAATATAAGCAGCAATATGAAAATTTTGAATGGTTTTCTGGCGAAAACGAGGGAGCATCAAAAAGCTTTTTTCTATTGATGAAGATAGTTCCGTTAGAAGATGCCATTTATGTTTTTGCAGATCAGGATGATGTATGGCTGCCGCATAAACTGCAGCATATTTATAAAGTATTTGAAACTGATGATAATATGAAACCGGTCTTATATTGTGGGGATACCATTTTAGCAGATGATAAATTACAGATTCTAAAAAAAGAAAATTTTGGAAAGAAAATATATCCTTCTTTTGGGAATGCATTGATAGAAAATATTTGCATTGGCTGTACTTCTGCTATGAATAGCTGTTTATTATCCAAATTAGTTGAAAAGGTGCCACAGTATGAAGTCATGCACGATTGGTGGTTTTATTTAACAGCAGCCTGTTATGGAACGGTAATTTATGACAGTGAACCACTTCTTTATTATCGACAGCATGAAGGAAATGCAGTAGGCAGTGGTGCTACAAAACGAAGCCGTTTGGCGAGGCGAATAAGAAATCACAAAAAACATAAGAATCAGATCAGCAGACAGGTAGAGGAATTTTCTGAAATTTATCAGGTTTATGGTGAGAATGCGGGTTTAATTGAATGTATAAAACGCTATAAAGACAGTCCTAAGGCCTGTTGGAAATTGGTAACAAATAGAAATATCCGCCGTCAATGCAGCTTGGATAATGTTATATTTAAGATTCTGTTTCTATTGAAACAGTTGTGAGGATATCATGAAGATAGCATATTTTGCTCCGATATATTTTGATTATTTGAAGCAGCGGCCGCAGCATTTTGCGGAACTTTTATCAAAAGACCATGAAATTATTTATATAGAGCCCACAATCAGCCTGATGAGATATTTATTAAAAGGGGGAACATCCTTTAAAGGAATTGATTATCAGATAAGTTCAAATCTTAAAGTGGTTCGCGCCGGAGGCGGATGTACGCTTCATAAGAGCTTGGATTATTTTGATTTACTAAATATAAATTCAATTTCTGAGTATTTTCAGTTGAGAAAATATGTAAATGATTGTGACATTATCTGGACAGGCTATCCGGGTTGGTATAATGTGATTTCACGATATAAAGATAAAAAGCTTGTTTATGATAAAATGGATGAGGACAGCCAGATAGCTACAAATTATTTTTTAAAAAAGAGTTTAAAAAGCAAAGAGGAAAAATTGATTAGAAGTGCAGATTTAATCTTTGTTAGCTGTCAGAAATTTTTTGACCAGATAAGAGAACAGCACTCAAATGTTAAGCTGCTGCAGAATGGGGTGTTGGTAGATTTTGCAGATTTCGGCTGCCAAAAGCTACAAACGGAATCGAAGTGGAAGCGATTTGGACTGGGCCAGGAAAAAAACATTTTTGGATATGTAGGAACAATCAGCCATTGGTTTGATTTTGATGTGTTAAATATTATTTTGCAGGCAGATCCAAATAATGAGATTGTTCTGATTGGAAATAATGTGATTCCGGAAATGAAGCATGAACGAGTTCATTATATTGCTCCTGTAAAAAAAGAACAGATTCCCGGAGTAATTGAACAGTTTGATGTGTGTCTATATAATTTCAAACGAAATGATTTGTTAGACACCATAAATCCAGTAAAGATATATGAATATTTGGCATTGAATAAACCAGTATTGGCAGTGAGAAGTATGGAAACAAGCCAGTTTGAAGATCAATTGATGCTGTATGATGATCCAGAGGATGTGAAGGCTATTTTGTCGGCTGGATGGGACTATCCGTTTAGAAGTAAGGAAGAACAAAAGAAATTTATAGATGATAATAGTTGGGAGAATCGAATCCGGTTAGTGGAAAAAGAACTTAATCAGTTACAAGGGAGGATATAGTTATGAAGAAAGTTATGCTCATTTTTGGAACCAGACCAGAGGCAATAAAGATGTGCCCATTGGTTAATGAGTTAAAGAGCAGAAAAGAATTGCAGACGATCGTATGTGTTACTGGGCAGCATCGTCAGATGTTGGATCAGGTGCTGGAAGTGTTCCAGGTAGTTCCGGATTATGATTTGTCAATCATGAAAGAGCGACAGACTTTGTTTGATGTTACCATCAATATTTTAGAAAGAATCAAAGAAGTTTTGGAGAAAGAGCGTCCAGATATTGTTTTGGTACATGGGGATACTACAACTACATTTGCATCTGCTTTGGCAACGTTTTATCTTCAGATTCCAGTTGGACATGTAGAAGCGGGGCTTAGAACATACAATATTTATTCCCCATATCCGGAGGAATTTAACCGTCAGGCAACTAGCATCATTTCAAAGTTCAATTTTGCTCCTACCGAATTATCGAAGAAAAATCTGTTAAAAGAAGGGAAAGAAGCTGAGACTATTTATGTAACAGGTAATACAGCGATAGATGCATTAAAGACAACCGTGATAGATGATTATTTCCATGAAGAATTGGAATGGGTAGGAAACAGTAGATTGATTATGCTGACTGCACATAGAAGAGAAAATCTGGGAGAGCCATTGTATCATATGTTCCGTGCTATTCGGCGTATTGTAGATGAATTTGAGGATATTAAGGTAATATACCCAATTCATATGAACCCGATTGTGCGACAGACTGCAAAAGAGATTCTTGGAGATGATGACCGGATTCATATTATTGAACCGTTAGAGGTTATTGATTTCCACAATTTCCTGTCCAGATCCTATTTGATTTTAACAGATAGTGGCGGAATTCAGGAAGAGGCTCCGTCATTAGGCAAGCCGGTTTTGGTTATGCGGGATACTACAGAGCGACCGGAAGGAATTGCAGCAGGAACATTGAAGCTTGTAGGAACGAATGAAGAGACGATTTATAAAGAGTTTAGACGGTTACTTACTGATAAGAGCGAATATGAGAAAATGAGTCAGGCATCTAATCCATATGGAGACGGATTTGCTTGTAAACGGATTGCGGATGTGTTGGTAAAGGAATTATAATTGTGCAATAGGAGAGCATAGTGAAGACAATAAGGGAATTATATGCGTATAGAGAAATGATTATTAGTTTGGTTAGGAAGGATTTAAGAGGGAGATATAAAGGGTCTGTATTAGGGTTTTTATGGACATTTATAAATCCATTACTCCAACTGATAATATATACAGTCGTTTTTTCTGTAATACTAAGATCAGGGATTGATAAGTTTTACCTATTTTTATTTGTAGCATTAGTTCCGTGGATTTTTTTTAGTTCAGCTATCACAGGCGGAGCAACGTCCATATTGAGTCAGCAGGATATGGTTAAGAAAATTTATTTTCCAAGGCATGTATTACCGATTGCGTATGTGACAAGTAGCTTTGTAAATATGTTGTTATGCTTTTGTGTGATTTTTGCAGTGTTGATTGTAGATGGAACAGGGCTGAATTTAAAGGCAATTTTATATTTACCAATTATTATGTTGGTAGAATATGTTTTAGCATTGGGAATAGGGATGCTTTCGGCGGCTTTAACAGTGTATTTTAGAGATTTAGAATACATTTTGGGTATTGTAACGATGGCATGGATGTACTTAACCCCCATTATGTATGATGTGAGTATGGTTCCTGAAGAATTTAAATTTATTTTTAATTTAAATCCAATGACTCCTATCATTGTTGCATATAGGGAAGTGCTTTATTATAAACAAATTCCGGAAATTTTTACCCTATGCCATGCTGCAGTTTTGGGTGTGATTATTCTGATAATAGGAAGTCTGGTTTTTTCAAAGTTACAAAGAAATTTTGCGGAGGAATTATAGATTGAACTCAGAAGTGGTAATAGAGGTAAAGAATATCAGGAAGAAATTTAAAGTATATTTTGATAAGGGATATGGGTTAAAAGAAAAAATTCTTTTTGCTGGAAGAAATAAATATGATGAACGATGGGTTTTAAATGATATCAGTTTTCAGATAAAAAAAGGAGAAGCGGTTGGCTTAATTGGAAAAAATGGATGCGGTAAAAGTACAATGTTAAAATTGATCAGCCGTATTATTTATCCTACTGAGGGAACCGTAAAAATTAATGGTCGGGTATCCAGCCTTTTAGAATTAGGAGCAGGTTTTCATCCAGATATGAGCGGAAGAGAAAACATTTATACAAATGCTTCTATTTTTGGTCTGACAAAAAAAGAAATAGATCAAAGGCTGGAATCAATTATTAAATTTTCCGAGTTGGAAGAATTTATAGATTGTCCGGTAAGAACCTATTCGTCTGGAATGTATATGAGATTAGCATTTTCTGTTGCTATAAATGTTGATGCAGATATTTTGTTGATTGATGAAATATTAGCAGTTGGAGATGTTAGTTTTCAGGCAAAATGTTTTGAACGATTAAAAGAGATAAAGGATGCGGGTACAACGATTGTTCTTGTGTCTCATTCACCGGCTCAAATAGAACAAATATGCGATAGAGCAATTTGGATTGAAGATGGAAAGATAAAAGAAGATGGTCTTCCGCGGTTTGTGGGCGAAAACTATTTGGCTCTAATGGAGGGAAAACGACTAGAAAAGGTTTCTAATATAGAAAATGATCAGTTACATGTACAGCCGCAAAGTGAAAGTGTACAATTGAATCTGGAATGGAGTCCATTAGCTGTTCGCTCTGGAAATAAGAAAATTAAATTTACAAAAGTTCAATTATTAAACGATAAAAAACAAAAAAAGAATGTATTTTCTACTGGTGAAAATATAATTGTACACATGGAATATGAATGTGAACAACCAGGTATTTTGGGGAATTTTGGGGTAGGAATTAATCGGGATGATGGTGTGTATTGTTATGGAACCAATACTTTTATTGAGTGTAATGAACTGATTTCTGCGGAACATTATGGATGCGTAGAGACTGTGTTTGAGGCAAATACATTACTGCCAGCAAAATATATTTTAGATGTTGCAGTTCATACAAAGGATGAAATTCCATATGATAAAATTCATCATATTTTAGAGTTTAGAGTGACAAGTAGAAAAAAAGACTTCGGCGTAAGTAGATTAGAGAATATATGGTATGTTGATGGAGAAAAGTTGGATAAAAAGGAGGGGGAGTCATATGACAAATAGTGATAAATATTGGGACGATTTGTTTTCGGACAATGAACAGAATAAAAAAAGAGCAGAGCAGACAAGATTTTTCGTTGAATTGGCAATTAATAATATGCCACAATGGGTAAATGAAGATATTAGAGATAACGCATTATCAATATGTGATGCGGGGTGTGCAGAGGGTGTTGGAACAAAAATTTTGCAGGAACAGTTTGATACCAGTGCAGTGATGGGAGTAGATTTTTCGGAGAATGCTGTTAATGCTGCAAAGAGCAATTACTGTGAATGCGAATTTGCAGTAGAAAATGTTAAAAACATGGAAAGACAATTTGATGTTGTATTTTCCTCAAATGTTTTGGAACATTTTTCAGAATCCGAAAAGGTTATGAATCATTTGATTCATTGTTCCAAAGCATATTGTATTTTTTTATTGCCTTTTAGAGAATATTATACATGCCCGGAGCATGTAACATATTTTGATTTTCAATCTTTTCCGCTGGATATTGAGGACGAATATTCTTTGTGCTATTTCAAGCCAATTACCATATTAGGAGAGAATGAAAAATATTGGTTTGGAGAGCAGATACTGGTTATTTATGTGAATAAAAAGTATTTGTCAGGTAAAACATTGACATTAAGAAATATGTATAATGGTTATGTGGAAGATCGTACTAGAATTATTGCAGAATACGATAAGCATATACAAGAAATTCAAAATAAATATACAGAAGAAAAAGAAGAATTATATGCAAAAACGGAGAAAGCATTACGAGATGTTAATAATTTAAAAGAAGAGCTATCTGAAGCCAATAAGAATAATGCAGTATTAAGACAAATGTCTGAGAAATTAGAGAAAACTAAAATTGAAATGGAAAGTTTATTACAGTCTTCTCGAAAAACAATTAATGAGTTAAACGAAAAAAATCAGATTTTGCAGAATAATAAAGGAGAAGTCTTACAGGCTCTTGAAAATATTAAAACTACGCAAAACAGTAGGGCATATAAATGCGGATTAATTGCGCGTCGTTTCGGTGCACAGTTCGTAAAAGGAAAAGAAAAAAAGGATTTTATAAAATGGGGACTTGGTAAAGTTACTGGAAAAGATTATCATACAAGATATTTATGTGAATTTGATTATTTGGAAAATGCAAAAAGGTGTTTAAATAGTCAAAGAAAAGATATAGAAGAAAATGAAGTTACAGAGGATATATTTACAGGAAGCAAAAAAGAGACGAGATCTGTAATAATTTTTGCATCTGTCCCTTTTTATGATGTAGGTGGTGGTCAGAGATCTGCTCAAATGGCGAAAACATTTAATAATTTGGGATATAAAGTTCATTATATTTATGGTTTTGAGTGCAATGAAGAAAATATTCCGGATATGTTTATACCTACTAATACGCATAAAATGATTGATCAAGTAACCGAGCAATGGTTTAAAAATGTGATTACACCGGATACTTTGGTTATTTTTGAAATCCCATATATTAAATTTCAGCCATATTTTGAAATGGCGAAAAAATTCGGGTGTTATACAGTGTATGAACATATTGACAACTGGGATTCCTCATTGGGATGTCTTTTTTACGATGAGGCTGTCTTTAAAATGTTTGTTGAGGAAGCAGATTTAATAACTGTAACTGCAAAACTGTTAGGAGAAAAGATATTAGAGATTTCATCGAGAGATTATTTATATCTGCCGAATGCTGTAAATACCGAATTATTTGAACCATCTAAAACATATGATTGTCCAAAGGATTTAACTGTTGCAAAGAATGGTGGAAAAACATTATTGTATTTTGGCTCCTTATGGGGAGAATGGTTTGATTGGGAAAAAATTGAATATTTATCTGAAAAATGCAAAGACTGCGAAATTAATCTGATAGGAGACTATTCAGGAATTAAAGAAAGGGTTAGTTCTATGGCTGAAAATGTTCATTTTCTTGGTTTGAAGAAACAAAGTGAATTGCCAGCTTATTTAACATACTCAGATATTGCTATTCTCCCATTTAAGAATTGTGAAATAGGAAAATATGTATCACCATTAAAAATCTTTGAATATATAGCCATGAATAAAAAGGTTGTTTCTACTGCGCTGGATGATATACAAAATTATCCCAATGTATATTGTTCTGATGATAAGGATGAGTGGGTTAAGTTAGTATGTCAAGATGATGAAAATATTGATGCTAGCAGTTTTATAGCTGATAACAATTGGTTCGCTAGATGTGGAGAGCTGATAAAAAGAGCAGGAGAAGCTAATTTTGAAAGATCTAACATATCGGTGGTTGTCTTAAATTATAATAATAAAAAAGTGATTGAACGATGTGTCAACACTTTACTTGGGCATAATAGCCGATATAATTATGAAATTATAGTTATCGATAATGGTAGTAAAGATGGCTCATATGAGGAATTGAAAGCGAAATATGAAGGGAAAATTGTATTATTGCAAAATGACAGGAATGGTTGTTCATCAGGCAGAAATCTCGGAGTCAAACATGCAAAAGGAGATTATATTTGCTTTTTAGATAGTGACCAGTGGATTGTAAGTGATTATTGGTTAGATAGTGCAATTCAAATATTACAGAAGAAGAATATGATAGGTGCAGTAAGCTGGAATGCTGGATGGTTTTCACCAGGAACAACTACGGGTCCAATTGTAGATTATCTGCCGAATCGCGGATTGAGTAGTGCTGCTATTTGGTTTAGAACAGATATAGCCTATTTGGCAACAAGTGGTATGTTGATGAGAAAGCAATTATTTGAAGAAATAGAAGGATTTGATACATATTATGATCCTACTTGTTACGAAGATACAGACATTTCTTTAAAGATTCGTGATTATGGATTTGAAATAGCCTATTGTCCGTATATGTCTATTATGCACTTACCACATCAAACTACGAAATCAGGCAGTCCACAGCATACGGAATTGATGAATAGAAATGGAACTTATTTTTACGAAAAATGGAAAAAGAAAAATCCGAAATTATTAGAATATTATCTATAATGAATTAATTGCGGAAGTGTGATCACTAATCGTAAGCGCTTAATAATCGACCGGGCGGAAAATCATGTTTTTAATAGGTATATTATATGTAACAATAAGGATGGTGAATATTCTTGTGCGATGAAATCGCACTTCCGGAAATTTGGAAATCAGATGTCCGGAAGCGGAAATCATCTCTGCGAGTTTACTCGCGTAATGTTTTATCTAGACCGTATATCTCGCGCATGGATTTGTCATGTTTAGCATCAATGCTTGTGATATTGATCTGATAGCTGTTATGTGCAATACGATCAATGATTGCATCAGCAAGTGGACTGGCTTCTCCACCAAGCTGATCATACCATTCTCCGAATACATACTGTGAACAGAAGATGGTAGATGATTTTTTGCGCCTCCTGTGAAGGAGTTCAAAGATATCTTTCTGCTCTGTATCGGTTGGTTTCAGAAGCATCCATTCATCAAGAATGAGAAGCACCGGGTTGGCATACTTAGCCATTACCTTACGATAAGTTCCCTCTGAGCGAGCAATGTCCAGATCCATGAGCAAATCCGGCATCCGGACATACCTGGTATTGTAATACTGCTTACACGCTTCCATACCAAATGCACATGCCATGTATGTTTTACCGCAGCCTGTTGCACCGGTTATAAAAAGATTCCGGTGTTCAGATATATATTCGCAGGTGGCAAGTCTGTTTATCAGATTCCTGTTCAACTTGCGCCCGGAAGTATAGTTGATATCCATGATATTTGCTTCCGGCTGGTCGAATCCGGCATTGCGGATAAGACGCTTCTGGCGATTATTCTTGCGGTTGCTGTATTCGATATCTACCAGCATTCCAAAACGGTCTTCAAAAGGAACCTCCTTAAATTTAGGATCGTTAAGCTGGTTACGGAATGCATCTGCCATTGTGGTAAGACGCATTTCAATAAGTTTATCTATGGTACTCTGATTTGTCATATGTAATTACCTCCGATAGTAGTCGGCACCTCTTGTAATGCCGTGTGCTTTATGTGTGGTCTTAGAATCAGATATTTCTGATTCCTGATTTACAGAACCTGTTACAAGAATGTTCTTGATACTTTTGTAACTGGGCGATGCTGTATAGGATAATGCCTTTTTGCAGGCAGCTTCAAGCAAAGCTTCTGAGTATTTATCAGTAAGCTTTAGAAGTCCCATACAACTCCTATAAGTCTGTTGTTCCACACATTTGGAGGTCAGTATTGCATTGACCACAGTGTACGCGTTTATGCCAATCCGTTCAGCCCATTTGCGGAAACGGTCGCCATTCCACTCCAGATACTTCTGGTGGTCTTCCGGCATATGTTCTGTAATGGTGCTGTACTTCCCAGAGCGTCCTTTCAGGCGATGATGGGAAGCAATGCGGTTATGGTTGTAAAAAATTTCAATGGTGGTATCTGTTACCTTTACATCAACTTTCTTTTTGATGTATTCATATGGAACTGAGTATAGCATTCCATCCACAGATATGTGATAATTGAATTGAACGGTGGCTGTCTTCCAGTCACTCAGTTCAAAGCGGGTAGCAGGTAATGGCTCAAGTAACGGTTTTTCATCTTCAAGGAATAAGTCCAACCGGCTGCCCTCTTTCTTTTGAAAGAGCCTTCGATTGAACTGTTCCAGTTTTTCTCTGATTTCATGATTTAATTCGGCAAGAGAAAAGAACTGTTCATCACGAAGTGCTGCTGTTATCCAAGTAGAAATATTTCCTACCGCTCCTTCAGCATTTGGCTTATCCTTGGGTGCTCTGACACGAGCAGGAATGATAGCAGTACCATAGTATTCAGCCAGTTCCTGATAAGTTGCATTAATCTGCTGGTCTTTCCAACCACCATTATGGACTACTGCAGTTTTGCAGTTATCTGGTACAAGTATTCTGGCAACACCGCCAAAAAACTCGTACATATGGACATGAGCAGTGATCCATGATTTCTGCTTCATATCCAGAAAGGCTTCTACATATGCATACTGACTGTAAGTCATTACACCAACGAATATGTAAGCCTTTAAGATTTCACCGGTATCCGGGTCAATGATTGTCGCAGAATCCCCTGCCCAGTCAACTTCAACCTGTTCACCCGGTTTACGGTTGATATGCATGGTAGCACGTCGTTTCTGCTCATCCTGTTGTATATGATAGCAGAATTGAGAATACATGAGTGGTTCATCACCGTTGGCACGGCAGTCCTCCATGTATTCTGTCCACAGGAGTTTTTTACTTACTCCGTTACGGAGCAGCTCTTTGCGTATGTAGTCATAGTCCGGCATACGCTTGTTTTTCGATATCGTACTTTCCTTCGAAAACATAAGCCTTTGAGGTTCAGCATCCGTCATGGATTCATCAAGAGGCCAGGAAAGGTTTAGTTCTCTGGCACGCTTTTGAACTTTGACTACAGTTTTCTGTGCAACACCACAACTTGCCATGATGTTACGTTGAGAGAAGCCTAATCCTGTAAGTCGGATGATTTCTCGATACTTGGTCATAATTGTGACCTCCTTGTAATGAATTTACACCATTAGGTGCATATATTCATTATAAGGTTTTAAACACAAAGTGATTTCCTTTTTAGCGGAATCGTGATTTCCAATAAATCAGAATGGTGATTTCCATACACCGGACAGGTGATGGATTTCAGTCCGGATTATTCAGATGGTAACTTTTGCGAGAAAGGATGGTTTAGGATAATAAAGTGTTGAGGGTGAAAAAACTGATTTAAAAGCTTCTCACCCTTCATTACCATAGAAGAATTTTATTGACAGAAATTTTCTCATACTCTCTCAATCTCCTATGCAATCAGCCTGCAAGTATCCGACGATAGATTCCACTCATCTTTTCCATAACAGCCTTCGACTGAAACAGCCTGCTTCGATTTACGTTTTCCTGCCCTAATTTTTCGAAATCATCAGTATTTTTGAGCAGATGGCGTATTGCCTTACTATAGGCAGCAGCGTCATCTGCTTTTTTTACCATAATACCGCCGGAGCAGAGACTTATGGAATCATCCTGAGATAAAATATCTCCCATCAGATCCCGGCTTCCGCGGATATCAGAACAGATCACGGGCAGACCGCTGGCCATGGCTTCCAGAAGCGCCATAGGAAGCCCTTCCTGATAGGATGGGAACAGAAACAGGTCGGCAGTCTGCAGGATTTTCAGGATATCTTCTCTGTAACCTGCGAAGGTAACCATGTGTGAGATGCCAAGCTGTTCGGCCAGATCACGGAGATATGTATCCAATGCTCCGTGGCCGCATAGAAGATAATGGATGTTTGAGAGCTCCTTTAACTGGCTGAGAGCTTTTAGAATCGTTTCATGGTTTTTGCGTTTAATCAATTCACCTGAGGAAAGAAGTATAAGCTTGTCTAAGGGAAGGCCAAGTTCGGCCTTCTTTTTTTTGATATCTTCCTCTGTCAAATGAGGAATTCGCGAGGGATCGATACCCACACCGGGAATGTAGTCGGTATATCGGGCGTGGAAGACTTTTTTAGCTCGTTCATAATCTTCATAATTGATACAAATCTGCTGATCTGTGTAGCGGGACAGAAAACGTTCCATAGGGTAGTAGCAGAGCCAGTTTACGGGCTTTGCTCCCTTAAAGAAGTGAAAACCATGGGCGGTATAGATTACAGGGCCTGTATGGGTCGTATGAGCCGCCAGACGGGCCATAACTCCTCCCATAGGGGTATGGCAGTGTACCAGTTGAAAGGATTCCTGTTCCATAAGGGTACGCAGCTGGCGATAGACTTTAAGATTTGCAGGTTTGAAGGGACTCCGAATAAAGTCAATTTGATGGCGTATGATACCGGTTCCATCCAAACGATGGTTGTCTGTTCCGTAAGAGGGGGTATTATAGTTGGAGGCATAGTGAACTTCAAATCCCATGCTTTGAAGAATATGGACATTGTTCATTTCAAATTGCGGAACAAAACCGCTGACGGTGGTAACCAGAAGGGCTTTTTTCATATTTGACATAATGTAAAATTCCTTTTTGCAAAATGTAATTTCATGATAGAAAGTAAATAGTATACTGCAGCGTCTTATATAGTTTTTATATTATATCATTGCCCATATTAAAAAACATTAAAATCAGACGATTTTCTATATTTTTTTATTGGAAATGCACCATATACAATTAACTAAAGTGAATATCCCCAACATTTCCCGTCCATACTCCCACTATCAACATGAAAGGACGTACACAAACATGAGGCTTCCAAGACATATCGGGATTATTCCCGACGGCAATCGCCGCTGGGCGGTGAGAGAGGGAATGGATAAGGCAGATGGCTACGATCACGGCATCGCTCCGGGAATGGAGCTGTTTCGGATGTGCCGGGAGCTGGGGGTGGAGGAAATGACGTTTTACGGCTTTACCGTGGACAATACAAAACGCCCCTCTGCCCAGCGCCGTGCATTTACAGCCGCCTGCGTGGCGGCAGTAGAGGAGCTCTCAAAGGAGGATGCAAGTCTTTTAGTGCTGGGAAATACGAAGTCATCTGTATTTCCCAGAGAATTTCTGCCCTATACAACCCGCCGCAGCTTCGGAAAGGGAGGTATGAAGATCAATTTCCTTGTAAATTACAGCTGGGAATGGGATTTCGGCTTAAAGGACGGGCTGCTGGGAGAGAAGCTGAAAACCGCTGAAGTGTCCCGAATCGACCTGATTATACGCTGGGGCGGCAGGCGGCGGCTGTCAGGCTTTCTCCCTGTGCAGTCCGTGTATTCGGATATCTATGTAGTAGATGACTACTGGCCGGATTTTAAGCCTTCCCATGTGGAGGAGGCCCTTGAGTGGTATAGCAGGCAGGATGTAACGCTGGGAGGATAGGGAAGTTTCTCCGGCAAAGGAAACTAATACACCTCATACTGTGCCCGATTCGGCTGTTTCGTATCCCCGTTTTCATCCCACACGCCGTCTGTTCCGATCCAGTGATAGAGATCGGAGGATTTTGAACGGACGTAGCATTGGGAAACCATATATCCTGCGCCGTCAAAGAAGTACCATTTTCCATCAATCTGCCTCCAGGCCATCTGTGGGAAAGCGCCGTTTGGATACAGAAAGAGGTGTTTTCCATTTTCTTCCTTCCAGATGCCGTTGCTGTGGAACCAGGCTTCCTCTGGGGTGATGACAAGGGGCTCTGCATCGGAGCACCAACCGCTGTTTTTCCTGTCTTTTCTGTTATATGCCCGGACACGGAAGGTATAGGAACCTTCATTGTTGATCCAATTTTCAAAGCTGCAGGAGGCAGCAGAGCTGGTAAGGGTGGTAAGAGTGCGTCCGTCCTTAAGAAGCTGTATTTCATACTGGTCTGCCCCGGCTGCCTCATCCCAGACGGCTGTATGACCGCTCCAGTCCGCTGTAAGGGGAGCAGGAATGGCCCCGTCGATTCTGGGCAGGCGGACATGAAGGATCAGAGTGCTTCCCTCGTCTTCTGTGCGGGCGCTCTGATACTGGACGCCGTCTCCGGAAAGATGGAAAAGGCTTCTGGCGGCAGTAGGGAAATAATACCCTTCATTTGCAGAAAGTTCCACTTCTCCCACAGGCCATTCTCCGTAGCTCCAGGTATCGTCATCCTTCAGATATCCGGAACCTTCCACGGTGAACTGGCTGCTGCTGGAAACGGCGGTCAGTTCTCCGACTTCTTTTCCGCCTTCAGGACTTTGATCGTAACTGAAAATAAGGGAAACATCGGTGATCCGTTCTTCTCCCGTGGCAGTAAAGGACAGGCCCAGGGAAATAAGGGCAGCTGTGCAGAGGGTCTGCAGCGTATGTTTCTTCATAAGAATTCTCCTTTCCGGATATGCATTGCCCGGCACACAGGAAGAGCGCACGCTTTCCCCGCTGCCGGGCAATAACCACAGTATGTCATATTCACGAAGAGATCAGTCAAAAATAGAACCTACCAGCATTTTCAGCATGGATTCAGAGGTGCGGATCTTAAGCTGGTTTGCCCCGCAGCACTGGATGGTGGTAGCCATCAGGGTGTCCTTTAATTCCGGTTCACAGATGCTTACCATGTTGGCGCAGGATTCGATGATAGCGGTTAAACGGCCAGCTTTTTCGATAAAGCGGGAAATGTGCTCCTCTGTAAGCCACAGGGAAAATTCGGCAAGGGGTTCGCCGTTTAATTCATTCCACTCCGTTTTGGAAAATCCATAGGTTTCTTTGAGACTGTTCATCAGTTGATTGATATCCATTTCATACTCCTCATTTGTATAAGATCAGTCCCCTTAAGGGGCAGTATACAATAATATATGACATACGATGGGATATTTCAAGTGAAAACGGGCAAAAATTCAATGATTGTAAAGCTGTTTGATGATTTCTACGGTTCGGTCCATGCCCAGACGGCTTACATTTAAGAGCATCTGGTGGGAATCAATGGAACCCCATTTCTGGTGCGTGTAGTTTTCATAATAATGCTTTCTGCGCTTATCCGTGGAATGGATGGCATTTATGGCATCTTTTTCGGAGAAATGATACCGTTCCATGATCCGGTGGATCCGATCCTCCATATTGGCGCAGATAAACAGGTCGATGACGTCATTTCTGGAGCGCAGGGCATAATTGCCGCAGCGTCCTACGATGACGCAGGGGCCTTTCCGGGCAAGCGTTTCAATGATGATCGTCTGGGTTACATAGGTACTGTCCGGCAGAGAAAGTCCGTATCCGGTGACGGAATTGGGTTCCCGCGGTACATGGTAATCAGCCAGAAATCCCATCAGGGCCGATTCGTCTACTTTTTCTACGCTTACTGATGCATGGCCCATTTTTTCTGCAGCCATTTCAACCAGCTCCCGGTCATAAAAGGGGATATTTAATTCTTTGGCGGTACGCATCGCAGCCTCCCGTCCGCCGCTTCCAAATTGCCGTGCAATGGTTATGATCTTACCGCTCATAGTACCGCTCCTTTCATTTCACTGCATCTGAAAAGTAAAAATGCACAATACAATGTTCTGTAAGTTCATTATACATTACATAACGTACAAAAGGAAGAGGGATTTTTGCGTCTATGTATGGTTACCATGGCCGGCGGGAACTTTGCAGGAAGCGTCTTCCTGTTTCTGCGCCTTCCGCTGTTCCCGCATCATTTCCCAGATGGTGTCATGCATCCATTTTACGGTATCGCTGAGAATTTTGTTTTCCGTATCTAACCGCATGATTTCCATATTCATTTCTGCAATGACTTCACGGCTGTTGTATTTCTTATGGGGAGCTGTTATGCGCTCCATCAGGGAAGGATTTTGCTTTAGAATTTCATTTCCAAGGTAATCATCGCGCTCCTGACAGCTCATATTCATAAACTCTTTGTAATGCATCCGCACCATATTCATAGTATCCTTTGAATTACATCTGGGACACTGGGGATGACGGGATGTCTGATAATATGCATAATATCCGCATTTGGGACAGTAAAAAGCAGCAAGCTCTCTCATTTATATAATCCTCCTACTACAAACTTGATCAGTCTATAATAAATAACGCATGAGAGCGGAAAATATACCGCTGTTTTTTAAAATATTTCAAAAAAAGCAAAATAAACAAAAAAAATGGCGAATTTCTGGAAAATCAGACGTTCTGTTGAATAAGTTTAGCATTTATGGGCGAATTTGTAAAGAGGAGCTTAATGTAAAGGCCATATCAGGGACAGTTTGTATAAAAACTGATCTGATATGGCCTTTAAGGAAATATTTTTATTTTCCGCCCGTCACAGGGTGAACGGATGTGGGTGAGAGGCGGTGGGTTACTGGATGATGCCGCTGGTGTTTACGGTCCAGATGGTGTCATTTTCATCCTTGAAATCCTTATAACCTGCTCCAAGCTCAGGTTTTGCGTTGGATTTGGAGGAGGAGCCGGCTTTCTGGATAGCACCGTTGGTATTGATCAGATAGCGGGTACCGTCCAGATCAGCCGGAACCAGACGCAGGTCGGGATCAGCCTCCTGACGGAGTCCGTGAATGTAGAGGGTGTTATCCTTGATGCCGTGATATCCCTGTCCCTTTTTGGAGCCGTCGGTGTGGAAGTACCAGTTCTGGGTTTCGCCCAGGTCTTCGTCATAGATTGTCTGCTTCCCTGTTTTCATAGCGCCGTCTTCGCCGAAATAGAAGTTGGCAGAGGCGCCGTCGCCGATGTTTACAGACTGCTTTCCGGTCTGCATTTCGCCTTTTGTGTTAAAGGCGTACTTCTTGGAGTCGATGGAGAAGAGCTCCAGGCCGGACTGAGCGTGATGGGGAACGCCGTTTTTAAAGTAAAACTTGTAAACCTCGGCTTCCTCGCTGATGCCTTCAGTGCCTTCAATGGTTCTCCAGCCGGAGGCACGCTTTCCGTCCTCATCATAATACTGATAACCGGAAATAGAGGAGGCGTCGGCTTTGACAGCCTCGGAAGCGGTGGCGGCGTTTTCTGCTGCGGGAAGCTTAAACCAGCCGGTCTGCATCTTTCCGTCTACAAAGGTATAGTAATTGCCGTTTATTTTCTTATCAACCGCATGTTCGATGCGCTTTCCGCTGTTATCGAAGTAGTACCAGGATTCAATGATCTCCGGATCGTCTGTTTCATCTTCTAAAAGCACCCAGCCGGTCTTGCGGCTTCCATCTTCGCCCAGATAGTAATTGAAGCCGTCTACCTGAATGGCTCCGGTTTCCATAATGGAATCTTCGTTGAAATAATACCACTGTCCATTGATGGAAGCCCAGGTGGAGGTTAAGGCTCTTCCGTCTCTTCCATAATAATAGTAGAGAAATTCCTGCTGATCCTCCTCAGACCAGTAATCCTCATTTTCTACGGAAACCCATTTCATGGTAACGCGTTTTCCGTCTTCATCTACATAGTATTCGTCAATCTGAGTGGAAGTGGCACGGATTCCGTCAGAATCCAGATAGTACCAGTCGTCACCAGACTTCTTCCAGGTGTCGGTAAGGGGCTCCCCGTAGGAGTCATAATAGTACCAGTTGCCGTTTTCCTGTGCCCAGCCTGCATTTTTGGCATATGCAGGAAAAGAAAGGGCTGCAGCAAGAGCTGCGGTGGATAATACAGCCAGAAGCTTTGTCTGTTTTTTCATAATAATAATTCTCTCCTTTTGAAATGTGTGTGTCGGCCGAAAATCCGTTGTTGCATTACGAGGCTCATTATAGCGGGTGAGCGGCCGGATTTCCAGTGAGGCTTACTGGAAGGAATGGAAGGACTTTCCCGGCAGCCGGGAACCCCTGCCAGGGAAAATGGTAGTAGGCTTTTTAATGGTTTTGTGATATACTCACCGTATGATGTTGGGGGCAGATGTGCTGTCCCCTTTGATATCGGATTGCGGTACGGCAAAGGAGAAGATATGAGAATAAAGGTTTCAAATTATATTTCGGAAATGCTTGTAAAGGCGGGAATCCGTCAGGCATTTATGGTAACAGGCGGCGGAGCGATGCATCTGGACGATGCCCTGGGCCATCAGGAAGGGCTTTGCTGCATCTATGATCACCATGAGCAGGCCTGCGCTATAGCGGCAGAGGCCTACGCACGGATTCACAATGAGATTGCCGCTCTGTGCGTTACCACAGGTCCCGGCGGCACCAATGCGATTACAGGTGTATTGGGAGGGTGGCTGGATTCCATTCCCATGCTGGTTCTCTCCGGTCAGGTGCGCTACGATACCACAGCCAGATGGTCCGGTCTGGGAATCCGGGCAATGGGAGATCAGGAGTTTGATATCTGTAAGTCCATTGACTGCATGACAAAGTATTCGGAAATGGTGATCGATCCCATGAGAATCCGGTATTGTCTGGAAAAGGCCCTGTATCTGGCAAAGTCCGGCCGTCCCGGACCCTGCTGGCTGGATATTCCGCTGAATGTCCAGGGGGCTTTTGTGGAAACGGAGGATCTGGAGGGCTTTGATCCGGAGGATTATGAAAATGGCGGAACCGGCTGGGGGACAATGGGAAATATCCATGCTATTCCTGAGGATGAGGCCGGAAAGGGCGAGAAGCGTCAGCTGCTTCCGGGCAAGGTGAGCAGGGAAACGGCGGATCTGATCCTTTCAAAGATCCGGGCTGCAAAGCGTCCGGTGATCAATGCGGGAAACGGCATCCGCATCGCCGGAGCCCATGATGTGTTTATGCGGGTGGCAGAGAAGCTTGGTATTCCCGTGATTACAGGCTGGGACAGTGAGGACTGCATCTGTGATGAGCATCCGCTGTATACAGGACGGGCCGGCAATATGGGCGACCGGGCTGGAAACTTTGCCATTCAGAACAGCGATCTGGTGCTGTCTGTGGGAAGCCGTCTGAGTATCCGGCAGGTGGGCTACAATTATAAGACCTGGGCCAGAGCCGCCTTTGTGATCGCAAATGATATTGACAGTGAAGAATTAAAGAAGCCTTCGGTGCATGCAGATCTGGCGGTTCATGCAGATGCGAAGGATCTGCTGGAGCAGCTGGACGGAGCGTTGGATGAAATTCTGGAAAAAGAAGGAAACCAGCTGGCTGAAAGCCTGAGCAAAAAGGGAGAAAAGCAGCTCTTTGGAGGCGGAGAAGGTCTTCCGGGCATGAGCTGGAGCGAGACCTGCAGGATGTGGAAGGAAACCTATCCGGTGGTACAGGAAAAACACTGGAATTTCACCGATCAGGAGCCGGCTAATGTCTATGCGGCCATCCAGGCCATCAGTAGCCGCTTAAAGGAAGACCAGATTACGGTAGTGGGAAATGGTTCTGCCTGCGTGGTAGGCGGTCATGCGTATGTGATCAAGAAGGGACAGCGGTTTATCACCAATTCTGCCGTAGCAGCCATGGGCTATGATCTGCCTGCCGCTATTGGCGCCTGGACTGCCTCCAGAGACAGCCGCTGCTACAGCCAGGGAAGGGATCGTTCCGGAGAGGATCTGATCCTTGTAACGGGTGATGGAAGCATCCAGATGAACCTTCAGGAGCTTCAGACCATCATTCACCATAAAATGGGAATTAAAATATTCTTAATCAATAACGGCGGCTATCATTCCATCCGCCAGACCCAAAAGAATTTCTTCGGAGAGCCTTTGATCGGCATCGGAGTGGACAGCGGGGATTTAAGTTTCCCGGATATGGAAAAGCTGGCAGGCGCCTACGGATATCCTTATATAAAGGCAGAGCACAACAGTGAGCTTGCAAAAGCAGTGGAGCAGACGCTGGCTGTCGAAGGCCCGGTGATCTGCGAGATCTTTGTATCCATGGATCAGAACTTTGAGCCAAAGTCCTCAGCCAAGAGGCTGCCGGACGGAACTCTGGTATCCCCGCCTTTGGAGGATCTGGCTCCCTTCCTTCCTGAGGAGGAGATGGATCGGAATATGATCATTCCCAGGATCAGGGAATAATTCCCGGTTGGGAGAACCGGCAGAACAACAGACAGAAAAGGAGACAGCCATATGGCAGTGATCGTCACAGGAGCTACCAGCTTTATCGGAAGGGCTGTAGTGGAGGAACTTTTAAAACAGGGACAGAAGGTGTATGCTGTGGCACGGCCCGGTTCAGCGGGCCTGTCCTTTTTAAAGGCGCTGCCTCTTAATGGACAGGAAGGCCGGAGAGAGGGGGCTGTGGGAAGCGTAAGGATTCTGGAATGTAATTTAAACGAGATAGAACGCCTGAAGGAGATGGATATCACAGACGCCTCTGCCTGGCTGCATCTTGGCTGGGAGGGAGCGGGAAGCGCCAACCGGCAGGATCCGGCTCTTCAGGCGAAAAACATCGGCTATGCGCTTTCGGCTGTCAGAACAGCAGGAGCCCTTGGCTGCAGCCGGTTCCTTTTTTCAGGCTCTCAGGCGGAGTACGGGATCTGCGATTCTCCCATGAGGGAGGATCAGCCTTGCCATCCGGTATCTGAGTACGGCAAGGATAAGGTGCTGGTCTGCCGACAGGCCGGGGAACTGGCCGGCCAGCTTCACATGGATTATATCCATACCCGTATTTTCAGTGTCTATGGCCCGGGAGATCACCCATGGTCTTTGATTTCCACCTGCATTGACACCTTTTTAAAGGGAGGCCATATGGAAATGGGACCCTGTACCCAGCAGTGGAATTTCCTCTATGTGACCGAGGCCGCAGAGCTGCTGGTAAAACTTCTTCTTGGCAAAGCACCGGCCGGCGTGTATAATGTGGCGGGGGAAGATACCCGCCCGCTGCGGGATTATATAGAAGAGCTGCACCGGCTCTGCGGCAGTCTGGGAAGCTATCATTTCGGAGACAGGCCGCCCAATGCGGAGGGCATGGTATCGCTGATGCCGGAATTGACGAAATTAAAGGCAGCAGTGGGCTTTACCCAGCAGATTCCTTTTTCGGAGGGGATCCGCCGGATGGTACAGGAGAAAAAAGGAGAAATTTAGATGAAACGTTGTATTGCCTGCGGTGCTCCTTTATGGGAGACGCCGCTTCTTACGCTGGACAATATGCCGGCTTCCGCCCAGCATATGCCGGATAAAGATCATGTAGATGAGGATCAGGGGCTTACTCTGGATCTCTGCCAGTGCATGGGCTGCGGACTGGTGCAGTTTGACTGCGAGCCGGTGGATTATTACCGGGATGTGATTCGCGCCGGGGGATACTCCACCACTATGGCGGAGCTGCGCAGAAAACAGTACAGGCACCTGATCGAAACTTACCATTTAGAAGGAAAGCGGTTTATCGAGGTAGGCTGCGGACAGGGAGAATTTTTAAAAGTATTAGAGGAATTTCCGGTAGAGGGTCACGGGATTGAGCATGATCCGGCGCTGGTTAAGCTTGCCAGGGCTCAGGGCCTTGCAGTGGAGCAGGGATTTACAGAACATGCGGATACGGTGATCCCAGGCGGCTTTTATGATGTATTTTTATCTTTTAATTTTCTGGAGCATCAGCCGGATCCGGCAGGGATGCTGCGCTGTATTTACAATAATCTGGAAGATGACGGGATGGGACTTCTTACCGTTCCAAGCTTTGAGTATATTATGGATCACAGCAGCTATTATGAGCTGATCCGGGATCACATTGCCTACTATACCTTTGATACGCTGACTTCCCTGCTGGAGCGTACGGGCTTTGTGGTAGAGGAAGCAGAGGTGATAAACAGGGATACGCTTGCCGTTATTGTGCGCAAGCGTCCCCAGATGGAAACAGGCAATCTGCTGGACTGCTATGTGAATCTGCGCCGGGAGATGGATACCTATATGAAGTATCTGGATGCCTGGAAGAAAAAAGCAGCCATCTGGGGAGCCAGTCATCAGGGCTTTACGCTGGCAGCTACAACCAGCCTTGGAAAGAAGGCAGAGTATATCATTGATTCCGCTCCCTTTAAACAGGGAAAATTTGCTCCGGCCTCCCATCTTCCCATCGTAGCCCCGTCCTATTTTGAGGAGCATCCGGTGGACGCCGTCATTATCACTGCTCCCGGCTATACGGATGAGATTGCGGCCCTGATCCGGGAGAAATTTGGTCCTGAGGTGGAGATCCGGGCCATGCGTTCCAATCATCTGGAAATGCTCTAGGAGGACAGCTTATGAGAATCGTTATCACAGGGGCAACCGGCTTTATCGGCAGTTACCTTGCGGCCCTGTTTTTGAGAGAAGGGGCAGAGGTTTTTGCCCTGTCCCGTCCGGATTCCCCTAATCTTAAGGCGCTTCCGGTTCACGAAAACCTGCACATCGTTCCCTGGTCCATGGACCGGGCCGGAGACTGTGTTTCACAGATTGGTTCTGCAGACGCATTTTTCCATTTTGCCTGGGGCGGTGTAAACCGTCAGGAGATTGATTCTCCGGAAGTTCAGGCCAAAAATGTGGCAGGTTCTCTGGAATGTATCCGGGCTGCAAAGGCTCTTTCCTGCTCTGTTTTTATGGATGCAGGCTCCCGGGTGGAGTATGGACTTACGGACGGAATCATGTCTGAGGACAGGGAATGCGCCCCCATTAACCAGTATGGAAAGGCCAAGTGGGAATTTTACCAGAAGGCGGCTCCTCTGTGCAAAGAGCTGGGGCTTCACTATTTCCATCTGCGGTTTTTCAGCGTCTACGGCTCCGGGGATCACCCCTGGTCGATCATCTCCACTCTGGTGCGGGAGCTGCCCCAGGGAAAGAGCGTTTCCCTAAGCGCCTGCCTTCATCAGTGGAACTTTATGTATATAGAAGACGCAGTTCAGGCAGTATATGAATTGTACCGCCATCTTCCGTCTGAAAAGGACAGCCCGAAAATCAGCGAGATTGTCAATGTTGCCAGCAGGGATACGCGGGTATTGCGCTCCTTTGTGGAGGAGGTCTGGAAAGAGGCGGGAGGAAGAGGAAGTCTGGAATACGGCTCCTTTGTTCAGGCAAAGGAAGGGGCCTTGTCTGTGCGGCCTTCCGTAGAGAAGCTGGCGGCCTTGACCGGAGGCTTTAAGGAAGCGTATTCCTTTTCCCAGGGCATCCGCCAGATGCTCCCATAAACCATTACAAGATTATTTTAGAAAGAGATGTACATCCAAATGAAAAAGATCAGCATATTGATCCCCTGCTACAATGAGGTCGAAAATGTAGGGCCCATCAGCCAGGCGGTAACAGATATCCTGAAAAATGAACTTCCCCAGTACGATTATGAACTGGTCTTTATTGACAATGATTCGACGGACGGAACGAGGGAGGTGCTGCGGACTCTGTGCAGCAGTGATCCGAAGATCAAGGCGATTTTTAATGCCCGCAATTTCGGACAGTTTAACTCCCCCTACTATGGTATGCTCCAGGTGACAGGAGACTGCGTCATTGAAATGGTGGCAGATTTCCAGGATCCGGTGGAAATGATTCCCAAATACGTCCGTGAGTGGGAAAACGGCTACAAGATCGTAATCGGGATCAAGACCAGCAGTCAGGAGAACAAATTTATGTACTGGCTCCGTACCTGCTACTACAAGACCATCAAAAAGCTGTCAGATGTGGAGCAGATCGAGCATTTTACCGGCTCCGGCCTTTATGACAGGGAGTTTATTGAAATCCTGCGCCGTCTGGATGATCCTACGCCCTTTTTGCGGGGGATTGTGGCAGAGCTTGGCTATAAGCGCAAGGAGATTCCCTACGAGCAGCCAAAGAGAAGGGCAGGAAAGACGCATAATAACTTTTACCGCCTTTACGACGCAGCCATGTTAAGCGTTACTTCCTATACAAAAGAGGGGCTGCGCCTTGCTACGATTTTCGGAGGGGTCTGCGCCGCGGTCAGTATGCTGATCGCTCTTGTTTATCTGGTAATGAAGCTGATCTGGTGGGACCGTTTTCCGGCCGGTATGGCTCCCATGCTGATCGGTATGCTGTTTCTGGGCTCTGTCCAGCTCTTTTTCATCGGTTTTCTGGGCGAATACATTATGAGCATCAATCAGAGAGTCATGAAGCGGCCTCTGGTGATTGAAGCGGAGCGCCTGAATTTTGATGAGAAGCCGGAAGAGAAAGAGGAAGGAAAAAAGGATGAAGTATAAGATAGACATTGTGCGGATCCGTGAAAATTCCATTACATTAAACGGATGGGTTCTGGGAAAATCTCCGGAAAGCAGGGCGACCTTCCGGGTAGAGGATGAACGCCATAACCCGGTGAAATATAAGCTGGTTACGACCAGAAGAGATGATGTGAGCCAGATTTATTTCAAAAAGACGTATGACAGGGACTTTGGCTTTGACATCCAGTTCCCCTATGAGAGAGGAAAGACCTACTGGCTTTTGATCCGCTGTGAGGGACGCCAGGCAAAGATCAAGTATAATGAAGAGCTGATCGCAAAGCGTTCCAGCGTGGCTCATAAGCGGATGGAAAAGATTAAGGACCTGATGAACATGGAGACCGTCCGTGTGGCTGCAGATTTCTGGAAGGAAAATGGACTTAAGGCTCTGATAAAGAAGTCCTGTCACAAGCTTCAGGGCCTTGATAATGACTATGACTACAGCGAGTGGTATGAGCTTACAAAGCCCACAGAGGAGGAGTTAAAGGCCCAGAGGGAAGCGCGTTTTGAATATGAGCCCCTTCTTTCTGTGGTTATACCCGTCTACCGCACCCCGGAGCATTATCTTCGGGAAATGATCGATTCCATCATTGATCAGACCTATACCAACTGGGAGCTGTGCATTGCAGACGGCAGTCCCAGAGGACAGAGCGTGGAACGGGTATTAAAGCGCTACGCCCAGAAGGATCCCAGAGTACGCTATGCGGTGCTGGGCGGAAACAGGGGCATTTCCGGCAATACCAATGCGGCTCTTGAAATGGCTTCCGGCGATTTTGTGATCTTGGCTGATCACGACGATACCCTTCCGGAGCACGCCTTTTATGAGGTGGTAAAGGCAGTCAACGAGCATCCGGACTGTGAAGTCCTTTATTCCGATGAGGATAAGCTGGATATGGACGGAAAGGCGCTGTTTGATCCGCATTTCAAGCCTGATTTTAACCCGGATCTTCTTACCAGTGTCAATTATATCTGCCATCTGTTTGTAGTAAAAAAGAGCCTTTTGGATCAGGTTGGAGGCTTTAGGAAGGAGTTTGACGGTGCTCAGGATTATGATTTTATTTTCCGGTGTACGGAAAAAGCCGCCAAAATCGTTCATATTCCAAAGGTGCTCTACCACTGGCGCTGCCATCAGGGGTCCACAGCCAGCAATCCGGAAAGTAAGATGTACGCTTTCGAGGCAGGCTCCAGAGCGGTTATGGCTCACTATGAGCGAGTGGGAATCCCGGCAGAATCCGTGGAAAAGGGTGTGGATTACGGCATTTACCACACGCATTTTAAGATTCAGGGAGAACCCCTTGTGTCTGTGATCATTCCCAATAAAGACCACAGCCAGGATCTGGATACCTGTATCCGTTCTCTGATGGAGCGTTCCACCTATCAGAATCTGGAATTTATCGTTGTGGAGAACAACAGTACCAGTCCGGAGACCTTTGCATATTATAAAAAGCTTCAGGAGGCTCATTCCAATGTTAAGGTAGTGACATGGAAGGAGGGCTTTAACTATTCAGCCATCAATAATTTCGGAGCATCCTTTGCATCCGGCGAGTATCTTCTTTTGTTAAATAATGATACAGAGCTTTTAGAGCCGGACAGCATAAAGGAGATGCTGGGCTTCTGCCAGCGTGAGGATGTGGGGATCGTGGGAGCAAGACTGCTTTATGCAGATGACACCATCCAGCATGCAGGCGTGGTAGTGGGCTTTGGCGGGATTGCGGGCCATACCTTTATCGGCCTTCACAAGGCTGAGAACAGCTACTTCCACCGTGCCATGTGTGCACAGGACTACAGCGCAGTCACTGCAGCCTGTCTGATGACAAAGAAATCCGTCTTTGAGACTGTGGGAGGCTTAAGCACAGAGCTGGCAGTCGCCTTTAATGATATTGATTACTGTATGAAAGTGCGGGCGCTGGGGAAACTGGTAGTATATGCGCCTTATGCCTGCCTTTACCACTATGAATCCAAGTCCAGGGGATTGGAGGACACGCCGGAAAAGGTGGCCCGCTTTAACCGGGAGGTTGCCATGTTCCATAAAAAATGGCCGGAGATCCTGGAGCAGGGAGATCCTTACTACAACCCCAATCTCACGCTCCGCAAGTCTAATTTTGCCCTTCGTGATCTCTTGAAGGAGAAGATCGGAGAACCCTATGATCTGTCTGTGTACGATGCCTATGGGCCGGAGGAAAAGGAAGGAAAATGAGCAATCGAATCAAGGTCACTGTGATCATACCCAATTATAACGGATTAAAATTCATGGAACCCTGCTTTAAGGCGCTGGATCTGCAGATTTACCACAAATTTCAGATCCTGGTGGTGGACAACGGCTCCACGGACGGCAGTGTGGAGTGGCTTAAGGAGCATCAGATCCCCACGATTTTTCTGGATACCAATACCGGTTTTTCCGGGGCGGTTAATGTGGGGATCAGGGCGGCAAAGACGCCCTATGTGCTTCTGTTAAACAATGATACAGAGCCGGACTGCCATTTTATCGGTGAAATGGTTAAGGCCATTGAGAGGTCGCCTAAGATTTTTTCTGTCAGCAGCAAGATGATCCAGATGTATCACAAGGATAAGATGGATGATGCAGGAGATATGTACAGCCTCCTTGGCTGGGCGTATCAGAGGGGCGTAGGACGTTCCTCCGGGGGCTACAGCCACCCCTGCAGAGTCTTTTCCGCCTGCGCCGGAGCTGCCATTTACCGCAGGGAGATCTTTGAAAAAATCGGGTATTTTGACGAGATGCATTTTGCTTATTTAGAGGACATTGACGTAGGCTACCGGGCCAGGATTGCAGGCTATGATAATGTTTACTGTCCTCACGCAGTTGTGTACCATGTGGGCAGCGGCACCAGCGGTTCCAAGTATAATTCCTTTAAGGTGCGGCTGGCGGCCCGGAATAATATTTACCTAAATTATAAAAATATGCCTTTCCTGCAGCTGCTTGTCAACGTCCTGCCCATTGGAGCAGGAATGACTGTGAAATATCTGTTTTTTAAAAAGCGCGGCTTTGGAGCGGATTATCTTGCAGGCGTGAAGGAAGGGTTGGAAACAGCAGGGAAATGTAAAAAGGTAGGATACAGACCGGAGCATTTGAAAAACTATCTGGCAATCGAATGGGAATTATTTACAGGTACTCTTCTATATTTCTACGAATTTTCCTTAAGGCAGCTGGAAAAAAGGAAGTAAAAAGGCGAATTTTATCATATTTTAAGATAAATGTTATAGAATCTTGAGTTTAAATAAGCTATAATAGGAGCACCCGGCAGAGTGCCTGAAGAAAGGGTTCTGCCGGATGAGACTGAATATCAGGTGATTTTCCATGATAAAAGATAATCAAAAGAAGCTGAACCGGATTCATGTCCTTTTGGATGTGGTTATGACGGTTCTGGCATATTTTCTTGCCTGGCTGATCATAGTCAGCGGAAAAGTGATCCCTCTGGAATACAATGTGAAAACTCTGGAACCGCCCGTTTATTTTGCGGCGCTTATATTTATCATACCGGTGTATCTGGTGTTAAATGCCTGTTTTCACCTTTATGTGCCGAAGCGGATCCAGGGACGCAGATCAGAGTTTGCCAACATCTGCAAGGCCAATGTGATCGGCCTTATGTTCTTTACGCTGATCCTGTTTGGCGGAAGAAATATCATTATCCACCTGGGATATTTCTCCACCAGGATGCTTCTTTGCTTTTTCGTTTTAAATATCCTTTTGCTGGAAGCGGAACGTATGGCGATCCGCCTTTTTCTGCGCTCTCTGCGCACCAACGGCTATAATCAGAAGCACATCCTTTTAGTGGGCTACAGCCGGGCGGCGGAAGGCTTTATTGACCGGGTGGCTTTAAATCCTGAGTGGGGATATCATATCCAGGGGATCCTGGATGACGGCAGACCGTCAGGATATGCCTATAAAAATGTCAGGATCCTGGGAACCATAAACCAGCTGGAAAGCGTTCTGGCAGCAAATACGCTGGATGAAATTGCCATTACCCTGAGTATCAATGAGTATTCAAATCTGGAATCAATCGTGGCAGTCTGTGAGAAATCCGGCGTTCATACCAAATTCATTCCGGATTACAATAATATTATACCTACGATTCCCTATATGGAGGATCTTCAGGGACTGCCGGTGATCCATATCCGCCATGTGCCTCTGACGAACGTATTTAACGCTACGGTAAAGCGGATTGTGGACATTGGAGGAGCTCTTTTCGGCCTTCTTTTGTTCTCTCCGGTGATGCTCCTTACGGCAGGACTCATAAAGCTGACCTCTCCGGGCCCCATTTTCTACAGTCAGGAGCGGATCGGCCTCCACAACAGGCCCTTTAAGATGTACAAGTTCCGTTCTATGGAGGTCCAGGATCCGGGAAAGGAAAAAACACGCTGGACTACGCCCCATGACCCAAGGGTAACGCCGGTGGGCCGCTTTATACGAAAAACCAGTATTGACGAGATGCCCCAGTTTTACAATATCCTGATCGGGGATATGAGTCTGGTAGGGCCAAGGCCGGAGCGGCCGCTGTTTGTGGAAAAGTTCAAGGAGGAGATTCCCCGCTATATGATCAAGCATCAGGTGCGGCCCGGGCTGACAGGCTGGGCTCAGGTAAACGGCTATCGGGGGGACACTTCCATTACCAAACGGATCGAACACGATCTGTATTACATCGAAAACTGGAGCCTTGGTTTTGATTTTAAGATTATGTTTTTGACAATCTTTAAAGGCTTTATCAATAAAAATGCATACTGATGCAGTGAGGATGAACATATGAATCGCGATGAATTTGAGTTCGGATTTGATCCGGAGGAAGAACAGGAAGCACGCAGGCCAAAGGCAGGGAACACAGGTCATACCTTTGTCCCTGCCTTCCGTCAGGCTGAGACAGAGGGAAAACGTCCCAGACGAAGCACCGCTTTCCGCAGAGAGCAGGAAGAGGATTCCTATATGGATCTGGACAGTGATTTTGACGAAGAAGAGGAAATAGAGTTTGGGGCGGGAAGCCACAGGGAGAGTACCGGCCGGAGAACCGTTCCAGAGCGCGAAAAAAGCACAGGGTACAGAGCGGGACGAAGTACGGATAAAGTCCGCAGCAGACGGGCAGGCGGCAGAGGCAGCGGCGGGCCAAAGCGGTTTTTTGGCGGACTTACCCTCAGGGGGCTTATCCTTCTGATCGCAGCTCAGATTACGGCTTTTGCAGTTATTGGCTGTGTCTGGTGGGGAAAGCGGATGTGGTCCAATATGCAGACGGATACGGAGTTTAATCAGGCAGATATGACAAATCCCTATATTTCTGTGGAAAAAGAGGAGCAGATGAAGGGGTACTGGACTGTGGCTCTTTTCGGCGTGGACAGCCGGAACAACTCTGTAGGCAAGGGGAATATGTCTGATGTTATCATACTCTGTACAGTCAATCAGGAGACGGGCGCCATCAAGCTGGTGAGCGTATTCAGAGATACCTATCTGAACATAGACGAGAAAAATTCCTATAATAAGATCAATTTAGCTTATTCCAGAGGCGGCCCAAAGCAGGCGGTAGAGGCCCTGAACCGGAATCTGGATTTACAGATTGATGATTATGCGACTTTTAACTGGAAGGCTGTGGCAGATTCCATCAACATTCTGGGCGGTGTGGATGTAGAGCTGAGCAAGGCAGAGTTTTACTATATCAATTCTTATATTACAGAAACGGTAGAATCCACCGGAGTTGGTTCCCATCATTTAAAGAAGGCCGGCCCGAACCATCTGGACGGTGTTCAGGCGGTAGCGTATGCCAGACTGCGCAAGATGGATACGGATTATGCCCGTACAGAGCGCCAGAGAAAAGTGATCGAGCTCAGTTTTGATAAGCTGAAGAAAGCGGACTTTGCAGTTGTAAATAATGTAATGGAAGTGGTATTTCCGCAGATCCTTACCAGTATTACCTTAAATGATATGATTCCTATGGCTAAAAACCTTACCAAATACCACATTGCAGCTACAGCAGGATTCCCAGAGGCCAGAAGTGACGGGATTTTGGGCAAAAAGGGTGCCTGCGTCATTCCACAGACATTGGAGAGCAATGTGATCAAGCTTCATCAGTTCTTATTCGATGATGAGAATTATGTACCAAGTGAAATGGTAAAAAAGATCAGCGCCAAAATTTCAGCTGATACTGGTATGTACAAGGAAGGAAAGCCTGTCGAGAGCGTGGGAACAGACGGAGGCTATGTGCCGAAGGCTACTACGGCAGCTCAGACAAAGGAAGAAACGAAAGAAAAAGGGACTGAAACCTCCGAGGGCAGCAGCGAGAGCACGAAGCATGGGAATGAGGATGTGATTGATGGTGAATATCCGTGGGGACTGGAGCTTGAGACAGACGAGAACGGAAATGTGATCGATCCGCCGGAGAATTACGGTCCTGGGATGCTCCCGTCTGAGTCCTCCGGCAGCACGCATTCAGGCCAGTCAAAGCCGGGAGCATCGACAGAGTCTTCGGGCAGCCTGAAGCCGACAGTACCCAGCGGGACACTGCCTTCTGCCACGACGGAAGCAGTGACAAAGCCCGCTAAGGGTACAGATGCAGGCTCTGAGGGACCCGGTGCAGTTGAATCGGGAGATGCAGACAGCGGGCCTGGAGCAGCGTCTCAGCCTTCTCAGACAAGTCCGGTCAGTTCCGGAGCAGGACAGTCAAAACCGGGACAGACGGAGTCTTCCTCCTCAGGAGTTATACCCGGAGCAGGAAATGTGATTATTGAAGGAAATCCGGAAAACGATGTAATTATCGGTCCGGGAGCCTGAGAATAAGGGATGATACGGCAGACCGCCGGGGAAAAATGACGATTTCCCCGGCGGTTTGTTTATCAATTATTTATTTGATATTTTTTCTGTTTCATTATAAGATAGTCACATAAGTGAAGGAAGGAGATACAGCAAATGTACGAAGAAGATAAGGATCGTAATTGGAATAGAGAGCCTGAAGAAGAGAGACCTAAAAAGGGAGGCATTTTAAAGAAGGCAGCCTGGATCACAGCGGGGGCGCTGCTGTTTGGTACCATTGCAGGAGGTGTGATGGTGGGAGTACAGATCGCGTCCTCCGGCGTTTTTAAGAATCTGTATGCCATTGTTTCAGGGGAACCGGAAGCAGGGGACTGGAAGGCGCCCGAAGGGCAAAAGCCTCCGGCAGATCCGTTCGCCGGGCCCGAAACTGCGACGCCGTCTTATATCGCTGCTCCGGTTACAGATGTGTCTGTCATCGTGGAGGAAGCAATGCCTTCGGTAGTGGCTATCACAAGCACAGCCGTATATCAGAGCCGTGATTTCGGCTATGACTGGTTTTTCGGCGGCGGACTGGGCGGACAGACCTATGAGGTGCCAAGCAGCGGATCGGGCATTATTATCGGGGAAAATGAGACAGAGCTTCTCATTGTAACGAATAATCATGTGGTGGAGGAAGCCACATCCTTAAAGGTTACATTTATTGATGAGGAAACGGTAGATGCTGTGACAAAGGGAACGGATCCGGAAACGGATCTGGCAGTGATTGCCATTCCTTTAGATCAGATTAAAGAAGAAACCAAAGCGCAGATCCATCCGGCAGTTGTGGGAAACTCGGATGAATTAAAGCCGGGACAGGGTGTGATCGCCATTGGAAATGCCCTTGGCTACGGCCAGTCTGTGACAGTCGGCTATATCAGCGCCATAAACCGGGAAGTGCAGACGGAAGAGGGAAATACCCGCGTACTTCTTCAGACAGATGCGGCGATCAATCCTGGAAACAGCGGCGGCGCTCTTTTAAATATGAAGGGTGAGCTAGTTGGGATTAATGCGGCAAAATATGCTTCTACCGAGGTAGAGGGCATTGGTTATGCCATCCCTATTTCAAAATCCCAGGATATTATTGACCAGCTTACAAAGCGCAGATCAAAGGTTGATATTCCTGAGGCGGAAAGGGGATATCTGGGAATCCAGGGAACGAATGTAGATGAAAATGCGGCAAAGACCTTTGGCATGCCGAGAGGCGCTTATGTATATAAGATCCTGGAGTCCGGCGCAGCAGCCTCCTCTGAGCTGTGGGAGAAGGATATTATTACCAAATTAGATGGCCAGACCGTGCGGAACATGGAGGGCCTTCAGGAGATTTTAGCAGGCTACCGGGCCGGAGAGCAGGTAGAACTGACTGTTCAGAGACAGATCGACGGAGTGTACCAGGAGCTGACGGTTACCGTAACACTGGCAGCAATGCCTGCGGAGGAACAGGCAGCGGCATCCGGGCAGCAATAAGTTTATATTGCCCATGAGAGAGGAGATTTACATTGGAAGAGAAAGAGATAGAGAAAAATGACGTTTCCCGGTCCGAAGGAAAGGATCGGGAGGATGAGGGATATGAAAAGGTCTGCTATATGTGCCGCAGGCCGGAGAGTAAAACGGGCCCCATGATTTCCATGCCGGGAGGTATGAACCTGTGCCATGACTGTATGCAGAAGGCTTTTGATTCTGTGATGAAAAACGGGATGGATCTTTCTCAGATTCCCAATATGCCCTATATGAATCTGAACTTTAATGATCTGTCCCAGATGCCTCCAAAGGCTGAGATCCCCAAAAAACAGAAGCTTAAAAAGAGTAAGGAGCCTCAGCCTCAGCTTACCATGAAGGATATACCTGCGCCTCATGTGATTAAGGAAAAGCTGGATGCCTATGTGATCGGACAGGAAAAGGCTAAAAAGGTTATGGCAGTGGCTGTATATAACCATTATAAGAGAGCATTTCTGGGAAAAGAAGGCTCTGACAGTGACGATATTGTGATTGAAAAGTCCAACATTTTGATGATCGGACCGACGGGCAGCGGAAAGACTTATCTGGTAAAGACGCTTGCAAAGCTTTTAGATGTACCGTTAGCGATCGCAGACGCTACCTCTCTGACAGAGGCCGGATATATTGGCGATGACATCGAAAGTGTGGTATCCAAGCTTCTGGCGGCTGCAGGCAATGATGTGGAGCGGGCCCAGAAGGGGATTATCTTTATTGATGAAATTGATAAGATTGCCAAAAAGAAGCAGACCAATACCAGGGATGTAAGTGGTGAATCTGTTCAGCAGGAGCTTTTAAAGCTTTTGGAAGGAAGCACAGTGGAGGTACCTGTAGGCTCCAATCAGAAAAATGCCATGACCCCCATGGCAACGGTAAATACAGACAACATCCTGTTTATCTGCGGAGGCGCGTTCCCTGACCTTGAGGGGATCATTAAGGAGCGTCTTGCGAAGAAGTCCGCCATGGGCTTTGGAGCAGTGCTTAAGGATTCCTTTGATCATGATCCTGACATTTTGAGCCATGTAACCAACGAGGATCTGAGAACCTTCGGCATGATTCCGGAGTTTTTGGGCCGTCTTCCCATAACGGTAACGTTAAAGGGACTGGATAAGGATATGATGATCCGTATTCTGCAGGAGCCGAAAAATGCTATTCTCCGCCAGTATGAGAAGCTTCTGGCACTGGATGAGGTGAAGCTGGTCTTTGAGGAGGATGCTCTGGAGTGGATTGCAGAGGAAGCAATCCGGCGCGGCACCGGAGCCAGAGCGCTGCGGGCAATTTTGGAGGAGTTCATGCTGGATATCATGTATGAGATCCCCAAAGATCCCAATATTGGTTCCGTGGTAGTTACCAGGCCGTATCTGGAAAAAAATGGAGGACCTCTGGTGCAGATGAGAGGTTAGCGTTTGGCATACAATATTGCCCTCATGCTGCAGGATGGCTATTCCCGCAGACGAAGAAAGGTTTGAAACAGATCCAGCGTTCCATATCCAAACTCACGGTTCGGGTATGTGAGCGCTGGATTTCTTTGTGCTCCCCGTATAAGGTAGCTTTTTACAGATGCCTCGCTCATGGTAGGATAGTTTCCTTCTACAATGCCCCAGCCTAAAAGATTGGCGGCCGCTCCAGCGGTGATTGCCGCCGCTGCCGAGGTTCCGGTGCGCGTTGTCATGGGCGTATCACTTCCTGGCTTTCTGCCGACGGAAGGGCCAAGGATGTTGACGCCCGGAGCGGCCAGCTCCGGTTTGACGATCTGATTGGGAGTAAAGCCGCGGCTGGAGTGGATGTAGATGCCTCCGGTGGACGTATCATAGGCGCCTACGGTAATGGGAAGCCGGGAGTTGCCGGGAACGGTGATGGTGCTGTAGGGATCGGGACGCAGAAAGACGGTTTCCTCGGAAATCATTCCCTGTACAGGAAGCCACATATGGAAGGTTCCCTTAAAACGCTGCGTATTGTATACACGCACCGTCCAGATACCGGCTGCGGGCGTCTGGAAGCGCATGAAAATCAGCTGGCTGCCGGATTCGGCCTCAATGAGCTGGTAGTTTACAGTGATAGTTGTAGCGTCTAAAAGAAAAGGGATAGAAGTTTCATTATTGGCGATAATAGGGATACGGCTGATCCGCTCTCCGCTGGGAGAGATAAAGCCCACGGTGTAGGTATCAGCGTCCGCAGCCCACAGCTCCAGCACGAAGCCGCGTTCTGCTTCTTCTTTTCCCACTCTGATTTCCACATCCTCATATTCAGTGCCCGCAGGGATTGAAGCGTAAAAATGATGGGCCGCGCCGGTTTCATTTCCGCCTGCAATAACGGTGATGATGCCAAAAAAACCGCTGTAATTCTGAGTGACCTGGCTTAATGGGGAGGTGCCGATATGGCTCCCGGAGTTTGAACCCATAGCCAGAAGGATCACCAGAGGCTTTTTAAGACGGTCTGCCATCATGCGCAGGTATTTGATCCCCATCATAATATCATTTTCCTGAAAGGCGGGAGCATCCGAAGGGATCAGATAGAAGTCGCGGAGATATTTTTTTGCAGGCTTTAATTTCACAACTGCCAGTTCTGCCTCTGGCGCTGCTCCCGTAAAATCCTCCTGAGGTATGGAGCTGCCTGCAGCCAGTCCGGCCAGAAAGGTGCCGTGTCCTATGGTATCCTGTGTGGGAACCAGGGAGAGGGGATCGTCAGAGGCGAGAGCTTCGTTGATCTGTTCTCTGGTGTATTCCGTGCCGTAGGAGGATCCTCCCATTGGATAGTAATCCGGCACACCGGCTGGCAGTACATCTTCCTCGATGGGAACCGACTGATCCCAGATTCCGGCAATACGGGTCGTGCCGTCGGGATTTTGAAATATGGGAGAGCGGTAATCAATTCCTGTGTCTACCAGGCCAATGAGAACGCCCTTTCCCTGGTTGTTAAGTGCAGGGGAGTTAAAGGCTGAGAGGATTCCTGATGCCTCCATGGCATTGTAATCCAAAGGGGAAAACAGCGAGGGAATCATATAGTAGGAGTGTACACGCATGGATACGGCATCAGGAGTGAGAGGCATATGGAGAATGATATAATCGCTGCTCACATAGTCTGCACACAGGGAGGACGTGTTGTTCCAGCGTTCAGATTGCAGAGATCCGAAGCGGTAGATCAGATCGGCTATGTTTTCAGCGGCGGGATTAAAAGGGCAGTCGGGCATGGGAAGGACGGCTCCGGAAGAGGGTTTTGATTAGTATATGCGGGGAGTCCGGTTTCTGTCCTGCCTTCTGAGCTCCGGTTTCCGGCTGTAAGAATGTCTAAGAGGCTGAAATTTTTCTAAAAGCAAGAGCCATATCAAAAACTCGCTGCGCTCGGACAGGTTTGATATGGCTCTTAACGAAAAATTTTATCCTCTAAGTCATTCTAACAGCCTGCAAAGTCGCTCAGAAGGCAGGACAGAAACCTCACTTCTGGCTGGGGGAGGTGGGAGGGTTGAGAAATTGGTGGGGAAATGGGTAGATGTTTTTTGGAGGATGTTGTAGAATGAGGATAGAGATTAAATTTGACAGAGGAGGGATTGGCATGAAGTATCTGATTTGGCTTGTGGGAGGGATTGCGGCTTTGGATCAGGGGATGAAGAGTGAGATCGAGCAGGAAACGGATGGGGAGTTTCCAAGGGATCTGCCGGGAGCGAAGGGACGGATCCGTATTCACAGGAATCATAATTATGGGTTTCCTTTTGGTTTTTTAAAGGAAAAGCCACAGCTGGTAACAGCGGTTCCTCTGGCTGTTTCCTCTGCTGTGGCCGGCGCGCTTTCCATGCTTTTGGTGAGAAAGGGCTGCGGGATTCAGAAGGTGGGGCTTTCTATGGTTTTGGGAGGCGCGTTAAGCAACCTGTATGACCGTTTTAAACGGGGATATGTGGTGGACTATTTTTCATTTTCACTACCAGGGATTAAGAAGGTGGTATTTAATCTTGGGGATCTGTTTGTATTTTTGGGTACAGCTTTGTTTCTTTTAGGCGAAATGGGAGAGGAGTTTAAAAAGAAAGTAGATTGATTTAGGCAGAAAACATTCCGCCAAGCATCCCTCCCAGGGCGCAGACAGCCATTACGGTGACGGAGCGTTCTGTGTCAAGGGCGGACCAGGGGTTCATGGCCCAGGAGACCGCGAAGAGGATGAGAAAGTAAAAAAGTCCTGACAGCAGTCCCCAGAAGAACCTTCTCTGGCGCAGACGTTTTCCTGCTGCTGCTCCGCCTGCCAGACAGGCGGCCAGATAGACGAGATAGACCATGAGATTTACCTGTCCTTCCTTTAAACGCAGCTTATACAGGGCAAAGGCCAGAGCGCCGAGCAGAAGCCCTGAGAGGACGTAGGAGATCAAAAGGGAGCGGAGCATGGGTTTTACAATGCCGTTTTCCATAGGGATCCCTCCTGGTATGATTGATATGGTGTAAATATATCCCATTGAGAAGACAAATATGACAGGCAGGAGCAAAATCCCATTGCAAGCCCCTGAAAGCTGTGTTATAATTCATACGATAACGGTTTCTGGGGCATATCCTCAGGGACAGAAACAAGGAAAAAAGGAGGTACTCTGATATGAAGCACGTTAAGACTTTGAATACCAATACCTTAAAGGATACGATGAAGAAGGGCGGATGCGGCGAGTGCCAGACTTCCTGCCAGTCTGCATGCAAGACTTCCTGTACAGTTGGAAACCAGAGCTGCGAGAACGCTGACCGCTGATCCGGCGTCCGTTTCCTATGCTGCAAAGCCCCTATGGTCACCGGGATTATAGGGGCTTTCCTTTGCTGTAAAAGATATGGGGCAGACAGCCCTTAGAAAGAGAGAGTATAAATTTTGATTCATCAGTATATTAACAATGGTTATCATATTGTTCTGGACGTAAACAGCGGTTCCGTCCATGTGGTAGATCCGGTTGTCTATGACGCCATCAAGGCGGTGGCAGAGCAGATTCCGGAACTGGAAAAGCCACAGGCTCTTCCGGCAGAAGTGACCGACAGGGTTCATGAAGCCCTGGATGGTACCTACAGTGAAAAAGAGGTCACAGAGGCTCTGGAGGATATCCAGCAGCTCATTGATGCAGAGCAGCTTCTGACCCAGGATATTTACAGGAATTTTGTAATGGATTTTAAGAAGAGAAAGACAGTTGTAAAAGCCCTTTGTCTTCATATTGCCCACGACTGCAATCTGGCCTGCCGCTACTGCTTTGCAGATGAGGGTGAGTATCACGGCCGCCGTGCTCTTATGAGCTTTGAGGTGGGAAAAAAGGCTCTGGATTTCCTGATTGCCAATTCTGGAAACAGACGGAATCTGGAGGTTGATTTCTTCGGCGGCGAGCCCCTTTTAAACTGGAAGGTTGTGAAGCAGCTGGTAGAGTACGGCCGCTCCCAGGAGGAGGCTCACAATAAGCGTTTCCGTTTTACGCTTACTACTAATGGCGTGCTCCTGAATGATGAGATTATGGAGTTCTGCAACCGCGAGATGAGTAATGTGGTTCTCAGCCTGGACGGACGTCCGGAGGTCAATGATAAGATGCGTCCTTTCCGAAACGGTTCAGGAAGCTATGACCTGATCGTACCAAAGTTCCAGAAGTTTGCTGAGAGCAGAGGCCAGATGGATTACTATGTCCGCGGCACCTTTACCAGAAACAACCTGGATTTTTCAAAGGATGTGCTTCACTATGCAGATCTGGGCTTTAAGCAGATGTCCATGGAGCCGGTTGTTGCAGAACCTGAGATGGACTACGCTATCCGTGAGGAAGATATTCCCCAGATCCTTGAGGAGTATGATAAGCTGGCAGTAGAATACATCAAGCGTAAAAAAGAAGGAAGAGGCTTCAATTTCTTCCACTTTATGATTGACTTAAATGCAGGCCCCTGTGTTGCAAAGCGTATGGCTGGCTGTGGTTCAGGTACAGAGTATCTGGCAGTTACTCCATGGGGTGATCTCTACCCCTGCCATCAGTTTGTAGGAAATGAGGAGTTCCTTCTGGGCAACGTAGATACGGGCATTGTAAATGAGGAAATACGCAATGAGTTTAAGCTTTGCAACGTATATGCAAAGGAAAGCTGCAAGGATTGCTTTGCCAGATTCTACTGCAGCGGCGGCTGCAGTGCCAATTCCTACAATTTCAGCGGTTCCATTAACGGCGCATATGAGATCGGCTGCGAGATGCAGAAAAAACGGATCGAGTGCGCGATCATGATCAAAGCAGCTCTGGCTGACGAGGAATAATTTATGAAATATCAGGTAATTACAAAGGATGGGCGGGCTAAGCGTGCGGTGATGGAAACAGTTCACGGTACAATCCAGACTCCGGTGTTTATGAATGTAGGAACAGTAGGCGCGATCAAGGGTGCTGTATCTACAGATGATCTGCGCCAGATCGGCACTCAGGTAGAGCTGTCCAACACATACCATCTCCATGTACGTACTGGAGATAAGCTGATCCGGGAATTTGGAGGACTGCACAGGTTTATGAACTGGGACAAGCCTATTCTTACAGATTCCGGCGGTTTTCAGGTATTTTCTCTGACAGATCTGAGAAAGATAAAGGAAGAGGGCGTATATTTCAGCTCTCATATTGACGGACATAAGATCTTTATGGGCCCTGAGGAGAGTATGCAGATCCAGTCCAATCTGGGTTCTACCATTGCCATGGCCTTTGACGAATGTCCGCCAAGCCATGCAGATTATGACTATATCAGAAAGTCTGTAGACCGTACAACACGCTGGCTGAAGCGGTGTAAAACAGAGATGACCCGTTTAAATTCTCTTCCGGATACAGTAAACCGGGAACAGCTTCTGTTTGGTATTAACCAGGGCGGTGTGATTGATGAGATCCGTATTGACCATGCCAAAACGATCCGTGAGATGGATCTGGACGGCTATGCCATCGGCGGACTTGCCGTAGGCGAGACTCATGAGGAAATGTACCACATTCTGGATGTAACTGTTCCTCATCTGCCGGAGGAAAAACCGGTTTATCTTATGGGAGTAGGTACTCCCGCCAATATTTTAGAGGCTGTAGACAGAGGGGTTGATTTTTTTGACTGTGTTTATCCGTCCAGAAACGGACGTCATGGTCATGTGTATACCAATCATGGCAAACTGAATCTGTTCAACCAGAAATATGAGCTGGATCACCGGCCGATTGAGGAAGGCTGTCAGTGTCCTGCCTGCCGTTCCTACAGCCGTGCATATATACGCCATCTGTTAAAGGCAAAAGAAATGCTGGGAATGAGATTATGTACCTTGCATAATTTGTATTTTTATAATAAAATGATGGAAGAGATCCGGGAAGCCATTGAAGAACACCGCTACAGCGAGTACAAAGCCGCTAAGCTGGCCGGCATGGCAGGTCAGAAGGATTGATAAAAGAAACTGCTGGGGCAATGTAGCAGCAGGTATGAAGGAGGAAACACCATGGCTGGAATGGGAGGAATTATTCTCTATATTATTTTCCTGGGAGCACTTGTTTATTTTATGGCAATTCGTCCCCAGAAAAAAGAGAGACAGAAACAGCAGGAGCTGCTTGCAAGCGTTGCTGTTGGAGATACCATCCTGACAAGCAGCGGATTTTACGGAGTGATCATCGATATGACTGATGACACAGTGATCGTAGAGTTTGGCAGCAACAAAAACTGCCGTATTCCGATGCAGAAGGTTGCTATCGTTCAGGTTGAAAAGCCGGAGACAAAATAAATGTCACTGAGGGGGATGCCGGAAAGCTTACGGGTTTTCGGCATCCCTTTTTACGTAAATAAGGAGAGGAATCATGATCAAAAATATCGTATTTGATATGGGAAAGGTACTGGTGGAATATGAGGGAGACCGGGTCTGCCGCCATTTTTCAGAGGACGAGGCTCTGATCCGCAAGGTCAGCACGGCTGTATTTGTATCTCCGGAATGGCTTATGCTGGATATGGGGATTATTTCCGAGGAAGAAGGTTTAAGCCAGATACTGGCGCGGCTGGATACGGAGGAGGAGAAGGAACTGGCGAGAAAAAGCTTTGCCCACTGGCATGAATACAATATGTACCATAAAGAGGGGATGGAAGAACTTGTTAGGGAATTAAAGGAAGAGGGGTACCGCATCTATCTTTGTTCCAATGCATCGGTGCGCCTTTTGACCTGCTATCATCAGGTAATCCCGGCCATTGACTGCTTTGACGGTATTTTCTTTTCCGCAGAAGTAAAATGCATGAAGCCTCAGAAGGAAATGTATGAGCATTTTTTTGAACGTTTTGGTTTAAAGCCTGAGGAATGTTTCTTTATCGATGATCTGGAACGGAATATTCAGGGTGCAAAAGCCTGTGGCATGGATGGATACTGTTTTGCAGACGGTGACAGAGAGCGGCTGAAAATTCGTCTGGCTTCCCTTAAGAAAGGATAATTAAGATTTTCTTAATAATCTATTCAAAGAACATTCAAACATTTTCAGGGATGGCATGATATACTAAGTACATAAGAAATGCACGAAAGTTTAATAACTATCCTTCAACCCTTTTTGAAAATCCTAAATCCTAAGAAAAAAGCTCCGTACCAGGTGTACGGAGTTTTTTCTGTTTTAGGGAACAGTGCAGGCTGCACATGGAATGTCTCTGTGGAATAGGCTAACAAAAAAGGAGTATTTAAGATGTGAATCGAGCCAGAGTGGATATTCACTGCGACCAGGTTTATTCCATGGGGATCACAGGACGGGGCATAGGCGTAGCTGTCCTGGATACGGGAATCTTTCTCCATGAGGATTTAAAGGATAGAGTAAAGGGATTTGCGGATTTTGTCCGCAGGAAAGACAGACCCTATGATGACAATGGCCATGGAACCCATGTTGCCGCCATGATCGGAGGGAGCGGGGCTTCCATGGAAGGAAAATACCGGGGAGTGGCTCCTGGCTGCTCTATTATCTCCGTAAAGGTATTAGACCATCGGGGAAATGGATATGCTTCAGATGTGCTTTCCGGACTCCGCTGGATCCGCTCCCACAAAGAGTTTTTGGGAATCCGGATTGTAAATATTTCGGTAGGTTCTCTGTCAAAGAGAGATATGACGGAAAATTCTGCCCTTGTTAAAGGGGTAAACGCGGCCTGGGATGATGGCCTGGTGGTCGTTGTGGCAGCCGGAAATCACGGCCCCGGCCCTATGACAGTCACCACGCCGGGAATCAGCCGAAAAGTCATAACGGTAGGCTGTTCAGACGACCATAAGGAAGTAGAGGTGATGGGAAACAGGATGGTAGATTACTCCGGCCGTGGCCCTACTGCCAGCTGCATTTGCAAGCCGGATATCGTAGCGCCGGGATGCGGGATCGTAAGCTGCGGGAACGAGGCGGGAGCATATTTTGCCAAATCAGGCACCAGTATGTCTACGCCTTTGGTATCAGGAGCCATTGCCCTTTTGCTGGAAAAATACCCAGATATGACCAACCGGGATGTAAAACTCCGCCTCAGAGAACGGGCCATAGATCTGGGTCTTCCCAGAAATCAGCAGGGATGGGGGGCGTTGGATGTGCAGAAGCTGCTGCAGTAGGGGCCGCAGAAGCCATCCCCTCCAGGCACTGGGGCTACGGGGGTAGTGTGCTGTCTCACTCACATTTCGTATAATGACTTGCCTGAATTTCCATCTGCTGCGTTGTCGTCAATCGACGATGCCACCGCATCGCCTCATTCCTTCGCCTTGCAGGCTGAAAATTCATTCTGCGTCATTATACTGAAAGTAAATGGGACAGACACGCCCCTCCGCAATGCGCCTGGAGAGGATGGCTTCTGCTTGGGAATACCCTTCGGGAGGGATGGTAATTCCCTTGACTTTCTGAAAAACCTATGCCAGAGAGCACCTTATTACTCTATTCAAGGAGCCACCAGCCGGAAGAAACATATCTCTGGTGAAGGCCGTGGAAAGACGCCGGTACTTAGCGAGGTTTTTTCGAGCTTAGTACCGCTGCGTATTTCTCCGAGCGAGAGCGCGCCTGAACGGAGATATGTTTCTTCCGGCGTTTCTCCAGCATTTCTCTTACTTCTCCCAGCGTCCGGAAGCTCCGCAGGGGAGAGTGAGTCCGTTTTGGGATACGGGCAGTCCTACTTCGTCGGCTTTGACGGTTCCGCCGAATTTCGGTACGATTTCTACGCCCATCATATAGGAAAGAACGGAAGGGGCAAGGCCGGTGGTGTAGGAGTTGATGAGGAAGAAAAGGGGATCTTTGGATAAGAGCTGTACGCACAGCTTTACCAGAGGATGGATCGCATCCTCGATTTTCCAGATTTCTCCTTTTGGACCGCGCCCATAGGAGGGCGGATCCATGATGATGGCGTCGTAGTGGTTCCCTCTGCGGATTTCGCGTTCTACGAATTTAACGCAGTCATCTACGATCCAGCGGATGGAGGCGTCTGCAAGGTCGGAGGAATGGGCGTTTTCCTTGGCCCATGTTACCATGCCCTTGGAAGCGTCTACATGAGTGACGCTGGCTCCGGCCTTGGCGGCTGCCAGGGTAGCGCCTCCGGTGTAGGCAAACAGGTTTAATACCTTGACAGGGCGTCCGGCCCTGCGGATCTTTTCACCAAACCAGTCCCAGTTTGCAGCCTGCTCGGGAAACAGGCCGGTGTGCTTAAAACTGAAGGGTTTTAAATTGAAGGTCAGTTCCTTGTAATTAATGGTCCACTGCTGGGGCAGGTCAAAAAATTCCCATTCGCCTCCGCCTTTGCTGCTGCGGTGGTAATGCCCGTTCATTTTTTTCCATCCGCGGTGAGTTTTTGGCGTATCCCAGATTACCTGGGGGTCGGGACGCACTAAGAGATAGTCCCCCCAGCGCTCCAGCTTTTCGCCCTTAGAGCAGTCGATCACTTCATAATCGTTCCATCCATCTGCAAGCCACATAAATTGATAAACCTCATTTCTTTCAGAATTATATAGTGCCCGTGTCGGCGCACGGCGCTGTTTTTGTGATTGATTCCTAATGAGTATAGTCCAAATAATACTGCATCGTCAAGCGCTGTGCTGTGGGTTTCAAAAGATAAAGAAAAGACAATTGAAAGTTTCTGTATGAATTATTAAAAAAGTATAAAATCAGATTGACTTTTTTATAAAATGTTGATATTATGTCAGTAGAAATGGAAAAATCCAGTGAAAGTTATTGATTAAAAAGAAAATTTTTTCAATGCAAAAAGGCCGTATTTGTTGAGGAATTATAAATGAATTGTTAATTCGTGTCCGTCCATCAGACAAAACGGTTTTTTATTTTCACAAATGGATCATCCATTAGGTCAAGTATGGGAGAGTATTCGAAAAGGAAATTTCCCATAAAAGAAAGGAGTACATAGTATGAAGTATTTACAAAAACTGGGTAAGGCCCTGATGCTTCCTGTAGCATGTCTGCCGATCTGTGGTATCCTGATGGGAATCGGATATTATCTCTGCCCGTCTACCATGCAGGGCGGCGAGGTTGAAGGAATCCTTCAGCAGATTGGTTTCCTTCTGGTAAAGGCAGGCGGCGCTCTGATTGACAATATGGCGATCCTGTTTGTAATCGGTGTGGGTGTTGGGTTATCTGAGGATCATGACGGTACAGGCGGACTTGCAGCTCTGGCTTCCTGGCTGATGATCACCTCTCTTTTATCCACAGGCGTAGTGACTACCCTGATGCCGTCGATCGCTGAGGATCAGCAGACGACTCTGGCATTCAGCAAGATCGCAAACCCATTTATCGGTATTCTTTCCGGTATCATCGGTTCTACCTGCTACAACAAGTTTAAGGGAACACAGCTTCCAGACTGGCTGTCCTTCTTCAGTGGCAAGCGCTGCGTAACCATCATTGCAGGCGTAGTGGCAATTATCACCTCTGTTATCCTGCTTTTCGTATGGCCGGTTCTGTTCGGCGGTCTGGTTGCAATCGGAAACGGTATTGCAGGCATGGGCGCGATCGGCGCAGGTATTTATGCATTCTTAAACCGTCTGCTGATCCCAACCGGTCTGCATCACGCATTAAACAATGTATTCTGGTTTGATACCATTGGTCTGGGCGATCTGTCCCATTTCTGGGCAGGCGAGACATCTGCAGATGTTACATGGAGCCTTGGTATGTATATGTCCGGTTTCTTCCCATGTATGATGTTCGGTATCCCAGGCGCTGCTTTGGCTATGGTTCAGACAGCAAAGAGCACAAAGAAAAAAGTTGCGATCGGTCTGGTTGCTTCTGCAGCCCTCAGCGCATTTGTCTGCGGTGTTACAGAACCCTTTGAATTTGGATTTATGTTTCTGGCTCCCGGCCTGTATGTAGTTTACGCTCTGCTGTACGGAATTTTCACCACAGTTACAACTATTCTTGGATTCCGCGCAGGCTTCAGCTTCTCCGCGGGCGCAACTGACCTGTTCTTCTCCGCATCCCTTCCGGCAGCTCAGAAGACATGGATGATCCTTCCGCTGGGTATCGCAGCATTCCTGGTATTCTATGTGGTATTCCGCTTTGCTATTGTAAAGTTTGATTTAAAGACTCCGGGCCGCGAGGATGATGATGATCTGGAGGCTGAGAAGTCTGCTGTTCTGGCAAACAACAATTATACAGAGGTTGCTTCTGTGATTCTGGAAGGACTTGGCGGCAAGGAAAATGTAAAATCTCTGGAAAACTGCATCACAAGACTGAGACTGGAGATCAAGGATCAGAGTGTAGTAGATGAGAAGAAGATCAAATCCGCAGGCGTAGCTGGTGTGATCCGCCCAGGCAAGAATTCCATTCAGGTAATTGTGGGTACAAAGGTACAGTTCGTTGCAGATGAGATGAAGAAGATGCTGAAATAATCGAATCGTTCATCAAAGTATTGAATAGAAAATGGGCTGGCTTCCGTCTGGGAGTCCGGCCCGTTTCTTTTTTGAGGGGAATATGTTAAAAACGGACCGCGGGGGAGATTCAAATGCCGCAGACGTTTTTCGTAATAGAATTGAAAGGTAATTCCGGTTGAAAGAACGCAGAACCCCTGATACAATAGAAGGCAGATGAGGGCCTTAAAGAAGCATTTCTTTCAAGAAAGAAGGGCGTTTAAGGAGAAAGAGGCGTGTATGAAGAGGAAGATGACGGCAATGTGTCTTGCGGCGGTTCTTCTGTCGGCTGGTACAGTCAATCTGACAGCGTGGGCAGAAGGCTGGGCGGAAGCAGAGGGAAACTGGGTCTATTATGACAGCAATGGAAATAAAGTCTACAACGATTGGAAAAAGGGAGCGGATGGGCAGTGGCGTTATCTGGACGGAAACGGGACCATGGCGGTCAACTCCTGGGTGGACGGAGAATACTATGTAGACAGCAACGGTATCATGGTTACAGAAAAATGGCTTCATGTGCCTGAGGATGATGGAGAAGACGAATGGTATTATTTCTCGGCTTCCGGAAAGAAGGTAGAGGATACCTGGAAAAAAATTTCGGACAAGTGGTATCATTTTGACAGCAACGGCGCCATGGAGCGGGGGTGGATCCTGGATGACACCTATTATACCGGTGATGACGGCGTGATGCGTACAGGCTGGCAGAAGCTGATTCCTCCGGATGAATATGATGAAGAGATCAACAAGATAGTTCCCGGACACGATACGGGAAATGTGGAGTACGGGGAGGACGGCTGCTACTGGTTCTATTTTGGCACCAATGGAAAGAAATATGTTCCCAGTGATGACAATTCCGGAGATGATTACGGTACCCGCAAGATTGACGGAACGTATTACTGCTTTGACGAGGACGGCATTTTGCAGATCGGCTGGAAGGACGTCCGGGATAATGGGGACGGCGGGATTCAGGATTATATGTATTTTGGCTCTGACGGAAAGGCGCGGATCGGCTGGTATTCCATCGAGCCGCCGGAGGATCTGGACGGATATGACGGCGATGTGGAATGGTTTTATTTTTCCAATAACGGAAAGCCAAAGGCGGCAGATTCGGACCGTCTGGATACACAGGATCTGACGCGTATCAATGGAAAGACTTATCTGTTTAATGAAAAAGGAAATCCGGTGTACGGACTGCGAAAGGTTTATACAGGCTCCGGTGAGGATGACTGGACTGCTTATTATTTTGGAAGCAAGAGCGAGAGCTGTGTGCAGAAGGGAAAGATGAGCGTAGAGGAGGATGACGGAACCAAAGCGGATTACTATTTCAGCGATAACGGACGGGGATATACGGGAGTACGGGACGGCCGTCTCTATTATAAAGGAAAGCTTCAAACGGCTGAGGACGGCCAGAAGTATGTCTGCTATCGGGTGGACGGTGGAAACTATGTAGTCAACGGTTCGGGAAAGCTTATGAAGGGAACCACGGTGAAGAATAGCGACGGAGTAAAGTTTAAGACGACTTCATCGGGAATCTTAAGTACGGCAGATGATGATCCTGATATTGATTCCTATGTGACAGAGCCTCTTGAACCGCTGTGTCTTGAGGATTGATTTTAAAGAGAAACGTATTACTATAGAAGAAACTCCTTTTCTGATAGGACAGAAGATCCGGGATGAAGCCGGGATCCTTCAGAAAGGGGGTTTTTTCAGCTGTTTCCCCGTCTGGGGGAAATTTAAAAAAATTTAAAAAAGTACTTGCATTTCCTGTAAACATATGCTATCCTTGAAAAGCTGTGACATGATAGCAAAGAAGCGAGAGGTTGCTGCCCACCATAAGGCAGGTTTTCCGTGGAGCGAATGTCAAGTTAGGAAACTGGCGACAAGTCACTGTACCAATTAAAGAAACTGCAGCAAAGAGAGCAGAATCAGTGTGTGGTTCCGTGAGGACACACACGGAAACGTGTACAGTCACCGCTTGTCGTACTTGGTTTATAAAGTGCGAAAAGGAGGCGACTTTTTTTATGGCAAGTCAAGTAATGAGAATCACATTAAAAGCTTATGATCATCAGTTAGTAGATCAGTCCGCTGGAAAGATCATCGAGACAGTAAAAAAGACAGGATCTCAGGTGAGCGGACCGGTGCCGTTACCAACTAAGAAAGAGGTTGTAACCATTCTGCGTGCGGTTCATAAGTACAAAGATTCCAGAGAGCAGTTTGAGCAGAGAACTCACAAGAGACTCATCGACATCACTGCTCCAAGCCAGAAGACAGTAGATGCACTGTCCAGACTGGAAATGCCCGCTGGCGTATTCATCGACATCAAGATGAAGACCAAATAATCAACCGGAGCGAGCGAATTAAATTAGTTTATATCCTGAAGGGTTTTATATAAAAGCAACACTACATTCCTGTAGGAATCAACATACCGGAAACGGTTCATAGTGTTCCACCTATATCAGACTGTTCTAGGATGAATGCGAAAGCATTCCGCTGTAGATCAAGAAAACAGGAGGTAAGACAATGAAGAAAGCGATTTTAGCAACAAAAGTCGGAATGACCCAGATCTTCAATGAAAATGGTGCATTAGTTCCGGTAACCGTACTTCAGGCTGGCCCTTGTGTAGTAACACAGGTTAAGACAGAAGAGAATGACGGTTACAAAGCAGTACAGGTTGGTTTTGTTGACAAGAGAGAGAAATTAGTCAGCAAGCCAGTAAAGGGCCACTTTGATAAGGCCGGCGTATCTTACAAGAGATATGTAAGAGAGTTCAGATTAGAGAATGCGGAAGAGTATTCCGTAAAGGATGAGATTAAGGCAGACATCTTCGCAGCAGGCGATAAGATCGATGCAACCGCTATTTCCAAAGGTAAAGGCTTCCAGGGCGCGATCAAGAGACATGGACAGCACAGAGGACCTATGGCTCATGGTTCCAAGTTCCATCGTCATCAGGGTTCCAATGGTTCCGCTACCACCCCAGGCCGCGTATTCAAGGGCAAGGGAATGCCTGGACAGATGGGCAACAAGCAGATCACTGTTCAGAATCTTGAGGTAGTTAAGATTGATGCCGAGAACAACCTGATTCTGGTTAAGGGTGCAGTTCCAGGACCAAAGAAGTGCCTGGTTACTGTAAGAGAAGCCGTTAAGGTTGAAAGGTAAGCTTTTATAGGAAAGGAGGAATTCACAGATGGCAAACGTATCTGTTTACAATATGGAAGGTAAGGAAGTTGGCACATTAGAACTGAACGATGCAGTGTTCGGCGTAGAAGTAAACGAGCACCTGGTACATCTTGCAGTTGTTGCACAGCTTGCTAATAAGCGTCAGGGAACACAGAAGGCAAAGACACGTTCTGAGGTTTCCGGCGGCGGAAGAAAGCCCTGGAGACAGAAGGGAACCGGTCATGCAAGACAGGGATCCACAAGAGCTCCCCAGTGGACAGGCGGCGGCGTAGTATTCGCACCGACACCAAGAGATTACACCATCACCCTGAACAAGAAGGAGAAGAGAGCTGCTCTTAAGTCTGCTCTGACAAGCCGTGTTCAGGCTGGCAAGTTCATCGTAGTTGATGAGTTAAAGTTTGACGAGATCAAGACAAAGAACTTCAAGAATGTTATGAACAACTTAAATGTTTCCAAGGCTCTGGTAGTTCTGGCTGACAACGATCAGAACACTGTATTATCCGCTAGAAACATTGCTGATGTAAAGACTGCTCAGGTTGGAACCATCAACGTATACGACATTCTGAAGTACAACACTTTAGTTGCTACTAAGGCAGCTGTTGCATCCATCGAGGAGGTGTACGCATAATGGCAGATATCAAGTACTATGACGTCATTTTAAAGCCGGTTATCACCGAGAAGAGCATGAACGCCATGGGTGAGAAGAAGTACACATTCATGGTACACGTAGACGCTAACAAGTCTATGATCAAAGAAGCTGTTGAGAAGATGTTCCCGGGCACCAAGGTTGCTTCCGTAAACACCATGAACAGCGAAGGCAAGACAAAGAGAAGAGGAATGACTTTCGGAAAGACTGCTGCTACCAAGAAGGCTATCGTTAAGCTGACTGAGGACAGCAAGGAGATCGAGATCTTCCAGGGACTGTAATAAAAAGTCCATCAATATCACCCGCCGGGCTTGCCCCGGCCGGAGAACTTATACGGCTGTTAAAACCGTGAAAAGAATTTGAAAAGGAGTACAATGTCATGGGAATTAAGAAGTATAATGCTTATACACCTTCCAGAAGACATATGACCGGTTCTGATTTCAAGGAAATCACAAAGAAAACTCCAGAGAAGTCTCTGGTAGTATCTCTGGACAAGAACGCTGGTCGTAACAATCAGGGTAAAATCACTGTTCGTCACAGAGGCGGCGGCAGCAGAAGAAAATATAGAATCATCGACTTTAAGAGAAACAGCAAGGATGGAATCCCCGCAACTGTTATCGGTATCGAGTACGATCCTAACAGAAGCGCTAACATCGCACTGATCTGCTATGCAGATGGTACAAAGTCCTATATCCTCGCTCCTCAGGGCTTAACTGATGGAATGAAGGTTATGAGCGGCGACCATGCAGAAGCTAAGGTTGGTAACTGCATGCCTCTGTATCACATTCCTGTAGGTACACAGGTACACAATATTGAGTTATATCCTGGCAAGGGCGGCCAGCTGGTTCGTTCCGCAGGAAATTCCGCACAGCTGATGGCTAAGGAAGGCAAGTACGCAACCTTACGTTTACCTTCCGGTGAAATGAGAATGGTTCCGATCATCTGCCGCGCAACAATCGGTGTTGTTGGCAATGGCGAACACTCCCTGATCAACATTGGTAAAGCTGGTAGAAAACGTCACATGGGTATCAGACCTACCGTTCGCGGTTCCGTAATGAACCCCAACGATCATCCACACGGTGGTGGTGAGGGCAAGACCGGTATCGGCCGTCCAGGTCCATGCACACCATGGGGCAAGCCTGCTCTGGGTCTGAAGACCAGAAAGAAGAACAAGCAGTCTAATAAGTTGATCGTAAGAAGACGTGATGGCAAAACCATCAAATAATTAAGGAGGTTAAGAACACATGGCTCGTTCACTGAAAAAAGGACCATTTGCAGATGCGCATCTGTTAAAGAAAGTAGACGCTATGAATGCAGCAGGACAGAAGCAGGTAATCAAGACCTGGTCCCGCCGTTCAACAATCTTCCCGCAGATGGTTGGTCACACAATCGCCGTTCATGACGGAAGAAAGCACGTTCCGGTATACGTTACTGAGGATATGGTAGGACACAAACTGGGTGAGTTCGTAGCAACCAGAACCTACAGAGGCCACGGTAAAGACGAGAAGAAGTCCGGCGTTAGAAAGTAATCCACGGGTAAGATTGAAAGGAGGTTTTTACCAATGGCAAAAGGACATAGATCCCAAATCAAGAGAGAAAGAAATGCTCAGAAGGACAACAGACCCAGCGCAACACTGTCTTACGCTAGAGTATCTGTCCAGAAGGCTTGCTTTGTATTAGATGCCATTAGAGGCAAAGATTTACAGACCGCACTTGGTATTGTAACATATAATCCCAGATATGCTTCCAGCTTAGTTAAGAAGTTACTGGAATCAGCTGCAGCAAACGCTGAGAACAATAACAACATGGATCCCGCAAAGCTGTACGTAGAAGAGTGCTACGCAAACCAGGGACCAACTATGAAGAGAGTTAGACCGAGAGCTCAGGGCCGCGCTTACAGAATCGAGAAGAGAATGAGCCACATCACTGTAGTTCTCAATGAAAGATAGGAGGCAAATATGGGACAGAAAGTTAATCCACACGGCTTAAGAGTCGGTGTTATTAAAGACTGGGATTCCAGATGGTATGCAGAAGCTGATTTTGCAGACTGCCTGGTTGAAGACTATGATATCAGAAAGTTCTTAAAGAACAGATTAAAGAATTCCGGTGTTTCCAAGATCGAAATTGAGCGTGCATCTGACCGTGTAAAGGTTATCATCTACACTGCTAAGCCAGGCGTAGTTATCGGTAAGGGCGGTTCTGAGATTGAGAAGCTGAAGGCAGAAGTTCAGAAGATGACTTCTAAGAAGCTGTTTGTAGACATCAAAGAAATCAAGAGACCGGACAGAGATGCTCAGCTGGTTGCAGAGTCTATTGCACAGCAGCTGGAGAACCGTGTTTCCTTCCGTCGTGCTATGAAGTCCACCATGGGCAGAACCATGAAGGCTGGCGTTAAGGGTATTAAGACTGCTGTTGCAGGCCGTTTGGGCGGCGCTGATATGGCACGTACAGAGTTCTACAGCGAGGGTACTATCCCGCTTCAGACATTAAGAGCAGATATTGACTATGGTTTCGCAGAAGCAGATACCACCTACGGCAAGATTGGCGTTAAGGTATGGATCTACAAAGGCGAGGTACTTCCTACTAAAGGAAACAAGGAAGGGAGCGATA
>ENA-OYYN01000093-OYYN01000093.1-human-gut-metagenome-genome-assembly--contig:-NODE-93-length-55301-cov-10.534736_pt1 | contig 55301 bp, 48 predicted proteins | sample MGYA00243249_ERZ653449 | MGnify/ENA primary metagenome ERZ653449 (study PRJEB26926, sample SAMN06165159) | human gut metagenome | biome: ENVO:00009003; feature: ENVO:2100002; material: ENVO:00002003... | reverse complement strand
GGTCTGCGGCATTGATGAAAAGTGGGAGAAACGTTGAATTTACAGCGTTTCTCTTATTTTTTTCATTATTTTACTTTGAACACCCTTGAACACTTTTTTTGGAAAGCCCCAGATTTTTAAAGGCTAACGTTGGATTTTCGTCTTTGTGGACATTTCTTAAGTAATGGATTGTGGTTTCCACCTTACTATGTCCCATAAGGTGGCTGATCGCTGTAAGGTTTTTTCCGTCATAGGCAGTAGAAGCATTGTAAAATCGAATCTTATGGCTTGAATAATAAGGAACCCCTGCTTCACGACAATATTTTTTTAGTCTTCTGTTGAAGCTGTCTGTTGTCATAAGAGAGCCATTAGGTTCAAAGATATAGATACCGTTTGGATTGATTTCCTTTGCCTTTTTAAGAATGCTTAATGCTTCATCAGTAAGGTATTGTTTACGAAATCCTTTTGAGGTGTTTCCTTTCATTTGTTTAGCTACAGTTACCTGGCGTTTGGAAAGGGTTAAATCGTCATTCAGGATTCTTGCACATGTTACTTGTCTGTGCAGATATACAGATCTGTTTTTGTAATCAATATCTTGCCACTGTATCGCCTTTGTTTCTCCTACACGGATAAACAGATAAAAAGATAATTGTATGGCTAAGGAGTAAGGCTCATAAATGCCTTGCAGATAAGACAGCAATTTCTGAGTTTCCTCGTAAGAAAAAACATTGTCGCTTTGATTTTCTACAGGCTTGTAAGTAAATTGCTTGAAATTCACATCTGATACAGGATTGTGTTCAATAATTTCCTCTTCAATAGCATAGCTCATCATTCCGTTTAATACAGAACGTGCGTTACTGATCCTTTTATGTGTGTATTCTCTGTTTCGGGTTACTTCACGAAAGAATCGAATGAGTGTAATAGGTTTCACATCTTTTACCTTTGTGTGTATCAGTTCTGTGTCTTTAAAAAACGATTCCATTCAGATATATCTTCCTGAATCGTTTTAGGCTTCACAGAGGTGTAATCTCGTCTGTAGATCAGCCATTCTTTATATAGCTGTTCTAATGTTATATCAGCCCGATTTTGCTCTTTTTGCCTTTCTTTATAAAATCGAATGATTTCTTTTTCAAGGTTCGCTCTGCTCTTTCTTTTAAGTGGACGCCTTTTTCTTGGATTTGTGTCGTCTGGAAGATAAGTTCGCCAGCTTTTTTCAGATTCAGAGTAATAAATTTCATATTTATGTTCTTTTAAGATTTTTTTATCGTTCATTTTTTCAAAATCTTTGAGAACTTCATCCATTTTGATGATACCCTCTTCCTGCATATATTGCAAGAGGGCATCAGTATTTACATTTTTTATATCTTCCATACTGTTTTCTAACAGTACGCTTGGATTCTATCAATATCTTACTACCTGAAAATATGCCTTGCTGTGCCTGGTTTTACATTACGATACATTAGGCGTATTGATAGATTTCCTCCTTTTCTTTGAATATTATAAGGTGTTTTCTTTTTGTAAAATCTGATAATATGGAATAACTATCAAGTAAAAGAGCCTGCCGCCCTTTCCTGTGAGCCTCCCTCCCTGCCGGTTGTTCCGGCGTCACAGGAAGGACGGCAGAGCTTCTTTTGAATTAGCAGTTATAGCCTCACCTTCTTTTGCAGTACAGGTGTATTTTTCGGCAGAAGATGCCCTATTCCCTGCACCTCTGATAAAAATATTAGCATAGGGTAAGAGGGTACTGTTTTATATCGGTGAACTTCTGAAAAATGCCATGCAAGATTTTAGGGACTTTTATATCTTCCTGCCTGTCTTTCATTAAATTTTAGCGTAAAACGAGATGTGGACATATTGCATAAGAGTAAAATTACAGGATTTTTCCGGCAAATGAGCCTGTCAGCTTTTGATTGCACTATCACTATAGCAGACAAATTCATTCACAGCTATTCCAAAAAGCTATAGATTTATTGGGTATACGCCTATGTACCAAAATGGGAGAGGAATAAAGTTCATAAAAAAAGAAATCCAGAGTTTATTCTGAATTTCTTTTTATAGCGTGTATCTATTATTTTCTTTTCCTAAATTTCAGTTTTACTGCTCCAATGCCAGCTAGCGCACTTCCTGCCAGCGCATAAAGGGAAGCAAAGTTTGTGGGATCGCCTGTTTTCGGTGGCTGTTTTCCTGTAGAATCATCCTGACTGTTATTTGTTTCAGAACTGTTGTTATTCTGGGAAGTATTCTCATTGTTATTTTGAGAGTTATTCTCATTCTGGTTGTTGTTTTCATTGTTGTTCTGATTGTTGTCAGGTGTTTCAGAATCCTGTTCGTCTGGATTCTGAGGTGTCTCAGGTTCCTGCTCATCCGGGTTCTGAGGTGTTTCAGGCTCCTGCTCGTCTGGATTTTCTGGAATAGGCTCCCAATGTCCCTCCTCCGGGTGATGGACAGTTTTGTAAACAGCTTCCTTATCTACTTTCCATTCCTGATGTGTTTCTGCTGGATGCTCAATACTTTCTGTCCAGGCTTCTTTGTCTACCACCCATATCTGCTCATATACAGCTTCTTCATCTACTACCCATTCTTCATGGGTTTCTGCCTCATGGTGTATCGTTTCATCCCAAGCTGCCTTATCCACTACCCAAACTTCCTTTTCTTCATAAATAGGTTCCTCACCTACCTGAACGTCAACATCTACATATTCAGTTTGTGCTGTTTCTCCATTTAACATATGCCAGATACGATGCTCTGCATATGCCTGAGACATTCCGCCTTCAATCGGATCCATTGCTATACCTATATCAATTCCGCCGCAGCTGTGACAGATTACATGCATTTCTTTTTCATAAACCGGTTTTGTTCCTACTTGTACATTCTGTTTTTCATAATGGCCTTCTTCCTCATGATGTACAATTTCATCCCATGCCTCCTTATCTACGATGGTTTCATAATGGCCTTTTTCCGGAGAAATAAGCTTGCCGTTTTCATAATGCCCCTCTTCTTTATGCTCTATTTTTTCTATCCATGCTTCTTTATCAATCACGGTTTCCCAGTGCCCTTCCTCTGGAGATACCAGAACCTGCTCGTCCCATGCTTCCTTATCCACTACCCAGATAAAACCGTCACGAATCCCTGTTTCATTTACAGGAATAAACGGGGCAAAGTTCGCATCATCAGCAGAAACAACGCCGACACTGCCTAAGGTGATAGTCATAGCCGCCGCTAATGCAATTATCAGTTTCCTTTTCATTTGTAAATTTCCTCCTATCAAGTTGTTTAATTCCATAATATCTCAATTTGAGATATTATTCAATATAAAAATTTCATACTGTTAAGCTGTTTTTGGAGGTGGAAACAGTATGGAATATTGGGAACGCATAAAGGCATTAAGAGAAGATAATGACATTACACAGACAAATATAGCCAGGCATTTAAACATAGCCCAGAACACATACTCTCAATATGAGAATGGAAAAAGAGAGATTCCGATTAGTGTTTTAATTCAGATATGCCAATACTATAAAGTATCCTCTGATTATATTTTAGGATTAGCTAAAAAAAAGAAATAATATGATATGTAGAAATGAGATAGAAGAGTGACGCTTGCTCGAACATCCCACCGCCCTGTTAGGTACACCGATGCTTCGGGCATCCTGCGGAACGCTGGGTATAAAAAGAGTGTGGACAAGGAGAAAAGAAAATACTTTGTTTTTCATTTAGAGAGGATAGCTTTATTTAAAGCGAAACAGGGGTGTTGAACACCTTTTGAACACTTGGACTGTGATGAAGCTCCCAAAGCTCCTTTCTTTCAATATTTTAGAATCATGAAGATGGTTCGATTCCGGTCTGCGGCATTGATGAAAAGTGGGAGAAACGTTGAATTTACAGCGTTTCTCTTTTTTTTAGCTATTTTATATATAATTCTGTCAGTTGTAAAAAATTATAAATTGAGATATACTGTTCACCAGTATATTGGGAGAAAACAGAGAAATAATGAAAGAGAAGGGATGTTTTAAATGAACGATAACAAAAGTTTTCTGGGAACAGAGCCCATTGGAAAGCTTTTGATGAAGCTGGCGCTTCCTACAGTAGCGGCTCAGCTGATCAATATGCTTTATAATATTGTAGACCGTATTTATATAGGGCACATTCCCGGGGACGGAGCTCTGGCTTTAACAGGTGTGGGCGTCTGTATGCCAATTATTATGATCGTGTCTGCCTTTGCAGCGCTGGTAGGCAACGGAGGTGCGCCCAGAGCTACCATTTATATGGGGAAAAAGGATAATGATACTGCTGAAAGAATATTAGGGAACTGCTTTACCGCACAGATCATAATTTCAGCTGTCCTTACGATGGTTCTTCTGATCTGGAACAGGGATCTCCTCCTTGCTTTTGGCGCAAGTGAAAATACCATTGATTATGCAGTGGCATATATGAATATCTATGCTTTTGGAACTGTTTTTGTACAGATCACATTGGGAATGAATCTGTTTATCACTGCTCAGGGATTTGCAAAAACAGGAATGCTTTCTGTACTTCTTGGAGCAGTGACAAATATTATCCTGGATCCGGTATTTATTTTTGGGTTCCATATGGGAGTAAGAGGTGCTGCTCTTGCAACGATTCTTTCTCAGGCTCTTTCCTGTATCTGGGTTCTTTGCTTTCTGTTTGGTAAAAAGACGATTTTGAAACTGAAGAAAAGATATATGACGGTCAAAAAAGAGATTCTTTTTCCCTGTCTGGCATTGGGTTCCTCTGTGTTTATCATGCAGTCCAGTGAAAGTGTGATCTCTGTGTGCTTCAATTCTTCGCTTTTGAAGTATGGAGGAGACCTTGCTGTGGGAGCTATGACCATTCTTACCAGTGTTATGCAGTTTGCCATGCTTCCTCTTCAGGGACTTGGGCAGGGGGCACAGCCTATCATCAGCTACAATTACGGAGCCGGAAATAAAGAGCGTGTGAAAGGCGCTTTCTGGCTGCTTTTAAAATGCAGCATGTTTTATTCCGTACTGTTTTGGGCAGTTGTCATGCTGTTCCCGCAGATGTTTGTAGGAATGTTTACCTCCGATGCAGTGCTTGCAGCGTTCACCCGGGATGCCCTTAAAATTTATATGGCAGTGGTGGGGCTGTTTGGTATCCAGATGGCATGCCAGATCACATTTGGTGCTCTGGGAAATGCAAAAGCCTCTATTCTTGTGGCTGTTATGAGAAAATTTGTGCTGCTGATTCCGCTGATCTATATTATGCCTGCGATTTTTACGGCAGATAAAGCAAGGGCGGTTTATATGGCGGAGCCGGTTGCAGATACACTGGCAATTACCTTTACCGGGTTTTTGTTCTTTTTCCAGTTCCGTAAGGTTCTGAGACAGATGAACAAAAATACAGACCAATAAAATGTAAATTGGACAGAAATACAAAAACTCTCAGATTTTGGGAAATTTTTTCCGAACTCTGAGAGTTTTTTGTCAGTCAGTTGTTTTGCGGTGGATCAGAACAGGAGTGATCTGCTTATGAACAGGAGTTTTTAAAGGAGAAGGTTTCCTTTTTTTCATTTCATCCATCTGAGAGACCAGCAGCTCCAATGCAGTTTCAGCAATTTTGTCGATCTGCTGACCGATGGTGGTAATGGGCACGATAGCTTCATTTGCAATAGGAGAGTTATCAAAGCCCACAAGACGGTACTGCTCTGGCAGATGTCCATATTTCTGGATGATAAGATTCAGAAATATATTTGCATAAGTATCGTTGGCGAAAAAAATTCCTTTTTTTCTGTCAGGATATTTTTCTTCGATAGTTTCAAAAGTTTCTTTTATCCGGTCAAAGGTTGTTTCATAAGTGGAGCCAAGATCGCCCAGCATGAGTTCGTATGGCACATGATACTTCTGACAGGTATCTTCAAAAGCAGTGATACGGTTATGAGCCGGAACATTTTCGGGTACGGGAACATTGACGTGGATCAGGATATCGCAGTGGTTTCGTATCAGAAGACTGGTTGCCTGCAGTCCGCCCATATAGTTGTCAGTATCCACACTGCAGATATGTTTGGCTTCCCGCTCAATAGCTACAATGGGAATATTGCATTTTGCCAGTTCTGCCGAGGAAAAAGTGTGGCTCAGAATGATCAGACCCTCAATTTTATAAGCCAGAAGCTCATTGATATACTGCTGCTCCCGTTCTCTTCCGTCATTGCTGACAAAGACAAGAAATTTATAGCCGAATTTTGAGTAACTGGACAAAAGCTGATTTAAGATTTCTGAATAATAATGAAGATAGAGATTGGGGATGATGATTCCGACAAATTCGCTTTTTCCGTTGGCAAGGACTTTGGCCAGTTTGTTTTCCTGATATCCCAGTTCTTCCAGAGCTGCGGCTATTTTTTCCTGATTTTCAAGGGTCAGTGAATCCGGGTTATTAAAATATCTGGAGATCGTTGTTTTTGAAAAATTTGTGTAAGCTGCTATATCAGCAAATGTAACTTTTTTTTTCGCCATGATTCTGTACTCCCTGTATTTATATGGTAATTATGTTATGTCAGACACGTTTTTATATGGATATTTACAAGTATAACAAGGCAGATATAAAAAATCAATCTAAAAATAACCGGTTAAGTAACCGGTTATTTTTTTAGCTCCAATCTATTGACAGACAGAAAAAAGTGATGTATTATCAATTTAAAGTAACCGGTTACTTAACCGGTTATAAGATCGAAAAAGAAAACGGAGGGAAATGGAGTGAACATTTTAGCGAAAAAGAAAACGTCACCTGTCAAGCGAACGGCAAAGGATAAGCTGATGTATGTAAAAAAGAACTGGCAGCTTTACCTGTTTTTTCTTATGCCGGCACTGCTTCTTACTATCATTTTCAAGTATCTTCCCATGGGCGGAGTGCTGATCGCTTTTGAAGATTATAACGTCATTGACGGCATTCTGGGAAGCGAATGGGTGGGACTGGAATACTTCAAAAGATTCCTGTCATCGCCGGATTTTATGGAATACCTGATGAATACTCTGAAGCTCAGTGCATTTGGTCTGCTTTGGGGATTTCCGATTCCCATTATCCTGGCTTTATTGTTAAATCGTATAAGACGTGAGGGAATACGAAAAAAGATTCAGCTGCTGATCTATGCGCCGAACTTTATATCTGTCATCGTTCTTTGCGGTATGGTTCGTATGTTTCTCTCGCCGGTAGGCCCTATTAATTCCCTCCTCGGGATTGATACAAACTGGATGACAATGCCTTCAGCTTTCCGTACGATTTATATTGCCAGCGGAATCTGGCAGACAGCCGGATGGTCATCGATTATGTATACGGCTGCTCTTGCAAATGCCAGCAAAGATCTGGAAGAGGCGGCAATCGTAGATGGAGCAAATATCTTCCAGCAGATACGATATGTAGAGCTTCCGGCGATCAAAAACATCATTGTGATCCAGTTCATCCTGCAGGCAGGAAACATTATGAGTATCGGATTTGAAAAAGCTTTTGCATTACAGACGGACATGAATCTTCCGGCATCTGAAATCCTTTCAACATATGTGTATCGAATGGGTCTTCTTAATGGAGATTACGGATATTCTACAGCAGTAGGTTTATTTAACGCTATTATCAATGTTATTTTACTGATCGCAGTCAACTGGGTTGTGAAAAAGTTAAATGATGGCGAAGGTTTATAAAGAGGAGGAAAGAAATGGAAACAAGAAGAAAAATGAAACTCGGAACATCTGATAAAGTGATTCTGGGAATCGGCTATACTGTTCTTGGCATTTTTGTTTTATCAATACTGATCCCTCTTGTATATATTCTAATGGCTTCCTTTATGGATCCAAATGTACTGAACAGTCGGGGAATCAGCCTGAATTTTAAAGACTGGACGCTGGATGCCTACAGACGAGTTCTGGAAAACGATATGATCTGGCGTGGATTTTTCAATTCATTTTTTTATTCAGCGGCATTTACTGTGATTTCTGTGTTTATCACGCTGCTGGCAGCTTATCCTATGTCAAAGAAAGAATTTGTAGGAAGAAAATTTTTTAATACAATCTTTCTTATTACAATGTTTTTTGGCGGAGGAATGATCCCTACTTTTATTTTAATTAATCAGTTACATATGGTAAATACCATCTGGGCGATTCTTCTTCCGGGAGCATTCAACGTATGGAATATGATACTGGCAAGAACCTATTATCAGTCTATTCCCAAGGAACTGCGGGAAGCATCTTCTATTGACGGTGCAAATGAGATCCAGCATTTCTTTAAGGTAATGCTTCCTGTCTGCAAGCCCATTATTGCAGTTCTGGCATTATGGTCATTTGTAGGAATGTGGAACAGCTATTTTGACGCAATGATCTATTTAAACGACGCAGAGCTCCAGCCTCTGCAGCTTGTATTAAGATCGATCCTGGTCCAGAACACGCCTCAGCCGGGAATGATAGCGGATATCCAGAGCACGGCGGAGATGGCAAAGGTTGCTGAACTTCTGAAATATGCTACTATCGTAGTATCCAGCCTGCCGCTTCTGATTATGTATCCGTTCTTCCAGAAGTATTTTGATAAAGGAATCATGGTTGGTTCTGTAAAAGGTTAAGGGGGATGTAAAGCATGAAAAAAAGAATAAAAATGCTGATAGCGGCAGGTCTTTCCGTTGTGATGCTTACTTCTGCTGCAGGATGTGGAAAAAGAGAGCGTATGGAAGCAGAGATCAATCCGGATACTCCTGTATCAGAGGTTTCGTTTCCTTTGAAGGAGCAGGCGGAGTTGTCCTTTATTACAAATGCACCGGCAACATCAACGCAGGATCCGAATGAAAGGGTTATTTTCCAGAGAATGGAAGAGCAGACAAATGTGCATATTGACTGGACCTGCTTTGTTGCAGATCAGTTTGCAGACAAGAAGAACCTGGCTCTGGCACAGTTTGGAAACCTTCCGGATGGTCTGTTCAATGCAGGAATGAATGATTATGATCTTCTGAGATATGCAAAACAGGGAATTATCATTCCCCTGGAAAATCTCATTGACAAATATATGCCTAATCTTCAGAGGGTATTCGAACAGTATCCGGAATACAGGACAATGTGTACAGCGCCGGACGGACATATTTACTCATTCCCATGGATTGAACAGCTGGGGGCAGGAAAAGAGGCTATTCAGGCAATTGGAAATATTCCCTATATCAACAAAAAATGGCTGGATTATCTGAAGCTGGAAGTACCGTCTACGGTGGATGAACTGAAGGAAACACTGATTGCCTTTCGCGATCACGCCGCAGAACTGGAAGAGGAATTTGAGATTGAGGGCGGAGTGATTCCTATGTCCTTTATTATAAACAACGGAGATCAGGATCCGTCCATCCTGATTAACGGATTTGGAGAGGGCTATGGAGATACGGGAGATCATTTTGCAGTGACAGACCAGGGCGAAGTAATCTACACCACTGTACAGGAAGGGTATAAGGAAGGAATCCAGTGGCTTCACCAGCTGGTAGAAGAAAAGCTGGTAGATCCGGAAGCCTTTACTCAGGAGTGGTCTACATATGTGGCAAAAGGTAAAAATCACCGTTATGGTCTTTGCTTTACCTGGGATATTTCGAATATTGATAATTATCAGGATTATGTGATGCTTCCGGCTCTTGCCGGTCCGGAGGGTCTTGTTAATGTCACAAGGCAGAACAACAGTGAGACCAGCGGTTTTGACAGAGGACGCTGTGTGCTTACCACCAGCTGCAGAAATACAGCTCTGGCAGCAGCCTGGATCGATCAGATGTATGCACCTCTCCAGTCTCCTCAGAATAACTGGGGAACTTATGGAGAAGAGGATTCCTTTAATATTTTTGAGATGGCAACAAATAAAGATGGAGAGCCTATGCTGAAGCATATGGACCTGGGAGATCAGTCCCCGGTAGAGGTAAGGGAGGCTCAGTCAGTAAACGGACCTCTTGCCATACTGAATGAATATTATGATGTATATGTGACACAGCCAGATGATGCCAAATGGCGTCTGGATAACATGCATGAGGTATATTTGAAGGATATGAACAGTAAATACGTTTATCCAAATGTATTTATGAGCATTGAGGACACTAACAAGATATCTCAGTATGATACAGATATTAAGAAATATGCAGAACAGAAAAAAGCGGACTGGATCCTGAATGGTGGGATTGAAAAAGAGTGGGACAGCTATCTTGAAAAAATGGAACAGTATGGATTGTCAGATTATCTGGCCATCAAACAGAAGTATTTTGATCAATATCAGGAAAGCCTGATGGAAAATCAGGGAGATACAAAGTAAAAAATATATAGCGATACAGGAGTTTGAAATGAGCGAAAAATTAACAAAAGCAACTCGATTTCAATATGAACAGATGAATCAGATGCCGGAAGGAGAGAAACCTGTTTTTCATGTTTCTGCTCCTGCAGGCTGGATCAATGATCCCAACGGGTTCTCTGTATATAAAGGAAAGGTGCATCTGTTTTATCAGTATCATCCATATTCCATCTGCTGGGGTCCTATGCACTGGGGACACAGCGTAACGGATGATATGATAAAATGGAAGACAGAGCCGGTGGCTCTGGCGCCGGATCAGGAATATGACAAAAAAGGATGCTTTTCCGGAAGCGCTGTTCAGGCAGGAGACAGACATGTGCTTATCTATACCGGAGTTACAGATGAGGAAAAATCTGACGGAAGCCGGGAAGAAAGACAAAACCAGTGCATTGCCTTTGGCGACGGAGTAACCTATGAAAAATCACCGCAGAATCCGGTAATCACCGGGGATATGCTGCCGCAGGGATGCAGTCAGATTGATTTTCGTGATCCGAAGATCTGGGAAGAAGATGGGAAATATTATCTGATCGTGGGGAATAAAAGCGAAAAATATAAAGGGCAGGTGGTGCTGTTTTCCAGCTCAGACCTGGAAAAATGGAAATTTGAAACTATTCTGGCTGAAAACACATCAGGAAAAATCGGATGCATGTGGGAATGTCCGGACTTTTTTGAACTGAATGGAACCCATATTCTGATATGTTCTCCACAGAATATGACAGCAGAGGGACTTGAGTTTCATAATGGACACAATTCTCTGTATTTTTCTGGAAAGTATGAGAAACAAAGCCACACCTTTATAAAAGATGAACCCAGATCACTGGATTACGGACTGGATTTCTATGCGCCTCAGACAACCTGTCTTCCGGATGGAAGAAGAGTCATGATCGCCTGGATGAAGTCATGGGATTCCTGTGTGATTCCTGACGGACAAAGCTGGCAGGGAATGATGACGCTGCCAAGAGAACTGGAATATGTAAACGGAATTCTTTTCCAGAAACCGGTAAGGGAGTTGGAGAAATATCACAAAAATCCTGTTTACTATAAAGAAGCGGAAATCAAGGATAAAACAGAACTTCCGGGAATCCGGGGCAGAATACTGGATATGACAGTGGAGATCCCCGAGGGAGACTATGAAGAATTCCGGATCGATCTTGCACATAATGAGTCTTATACAACCAGTTATACATACTACAGGAAGCAGGGAATACTGGAAACAGACAGAACCTATTGTGGAATAAACAAAGATGTAGTGTGCCAGAGAAAAATGAAGATACGTGGTACGGAAAAAGCTCTGAAACTTCGCTTCATACTGGACCGTCAGTCCATAGAGCTGTTTGTAAACGAGGGACGGCAGGTAAGTACAACGGCAATCTGTACGCCGCAGGAAGCAGAACGGATTGTATTTTCATGCGACAGAAGTATAAAAGTAAATATCCAGATGTACGAAATAGCATAATAAATATAAAAATCTCAGATTTCAGGGAAAAGGCATCCTGGAATCTGAGATTTTTTATTATTATGGAATAAGGTGTGTTTTATGTGTTCAGGCATCCTCCGCCAGTATGGTTCCTCCGCCAAGTACCGTATCCCCGTCATAAAAAACAGCAGCCTGACCGGGAGTAACGGCTCTCTGAGGCTCCTGGAAGGTAACGCGGATTCGATTTTCCCCAATTTGCTCAATAATGGCTGGCTGCTCCGGCTGGCGGTAACGGGTTTTTACCTTACACTGGACAGGGTCATCCAGATGATCCCAGGGAATCAGATTAATATCCCCCACCAGACAGGAGGAGGACATAAGATCATCCTTCCCGCCAAGAATCACCTGATTGTGTTTCAGGGATTTTGCGCAGACGTAAAGAGATTCCGGTGCAGAAATGCCCAGACCTCTTCTCTGACCAATTGTGTAATGGATGTGTCCTTTATGGGTTCCCAGAACTTTCCCTTCTTTGTTGACAAAATCTCCGGGTACGGAGGTCTGTCCGGTATATTCTTCGATAAATGAAGCGTAATCTCCGTCAGGGACAAAACAGATATCCTGACTGTCCGGTTTGTCTGCATTGATGAAGCCCTGTTCCTGAGCTATCTGACGAATTTCTGCCTTGGTATAGGTTCCCAGGGGGAAAAGTGTATGGGCAAGCTGATCCTGAGTCATGGAATAAAGTACATAGCTCTGATCCTTGGTATGATCCAGTCCTTTTTTCAGAAGATAACGGCCGGTGTCGGGATCCTGTTGGATTTGTGCGTAATGACCGCTGACAATATAATCTGCACCCAGTTCCTGGGCTCTTTTAATCAGAGCATCGAATTTAAGGAAGCGATTGCAGTCGATGCAGGGATTTGGAGTACCTCCGTTTAAATAGGTGGATGCAAATTTATCAATGACGTGGTGGCGGAATTCCTCATGCATGGGAAATACATAATAAAGGATTCCAAGTCTTGCTGCTACATTTCTCGCATCCTCTGTATCAGAGGGAGTGCAGCAGGAACGGTCGCCTGGCTGGCTGCACTGAGGTTTATCATAAAGCTTCATGGTAGCTCCGGCGCAGTCATATCCTGCCTGGATCATCAGGTAAGCAGCTACACTGGAGTCAACACCTCCGCTCATGGCAATGATTGCTTTTTTCTGCATGGAATATTCTCCTTATTTTATATGGATAGAAATCAGGTTAAAAGTTTTTCATTTGATGTGGCTATGGTATCATTATCAACCTATGATGTCAATATGTAAATTGCCGGGTACAGAGTGGATATTGCAGGTATATTTACAGGAAAATTATGGTTTGTTTATAGATTTTATAATTATATTAGAAATTATACAAACTCTTATCACAATTATGTTGTATTCTATAAGTGTCTTAAAGGTAATCCCCTTTAAGAACTGGCAGCACTTCAATGCCGGAAGAGCTGCCGAACTCTTTCCTTTCCCTAAAAAATAAAAGAAAACAATGACAGCCGCCCACCCGGCAAGATCGTCGGGAGAGCGGCAGTTTTCTTGTTTGCCTTTAGCAGTTTATATGCTCCGGAAGAACTTTGGCGCTTCCGGGGCAGTTTTTATTTTATGGTCTTCGATAACGGTTCAAGCAGGAGTAGATTTCCTGGGCTCTTGGCATGGCATACCCACAGGGGATATAAGAATCGCCGCTGAAAAATACCAGTCCCTTCTGATCCAATTCCCGGATCAGATATTCTGCAATTTCTGGAAGTGTCCGTTTCCCGTCAATGAGATGTTCTGCGGCATATTTCAGCAGCATACTTAAAGAAGCGGTCTGTTCTGTGTCCACAATCTGTTCAATATAGCGCAGATCCACTTCCTGTCGTCCTATGGAAAAACCGTCTTTTCCGTGTACCTTTGTTTTGAGTCTGTCCGGACGGTCGGAATCTCTGCGAGGGGATCTGGGAGCTGCGGAAGCAGCTTTTGTCATGATCCGGCAGCTTTTGGGAAAGTGGAATCCCGGCACAGAGGTTTCTGGAAGCGGATACTGGCTGCAGAGAGTTTTTACCATGTGGGTAATGTCCAGCGGATAATAGCTGTCCATCTGGATCACTGTGTCTGCAATATGGAAAAAGGCACCGGAGCTTCCGGCAACCAGAATGGTAGAGATTCCGGCTTTGTGGCACAGATCTCCTGCCCGTTCCAGAAACGGAGTGATAGGCTCCTTATCTCTGGCAATCACCTTCTGCATAAAAGAATCCCGTACCATAAAGTTGGTGGCAGAGGTATCTTCATCCAGAAGCAATACCTTACTGCCGGCTTCTATTCCTTCAATGATACCGGCAGCCTGTGAGGTACTTCCGCTGGCATCTTCTGTAGAAAAACAGGAGGTGTCTTTTTTATTTGGAAGATCATTGATAAAAAGAGAAATATCTACATCTTTGATAAAGCGGCCGTCCTCAGAACGCAGCTTCAGAGCTGTATCATTTGTGACCACATACTCTCTTCCGTCACCCGGAACATGGTTATAAACGCCAAGTTCCAGCGCATTGAGGAGGGTGGATTTCCCGTGATATCCGCCTCCTACGATCAGGGTAATCCCCTCCGGGATGCCCATTCCGGTTATCGTTCCCTTATGCGGAAGCTCCATGGTGATCCGAAGAGTCTCCGGAGACCGGAAGGGGATGGAATCCTTCATGGGACGGGAGGAGATTCCGCTCTCTCTGGGAAGAACGGAGCCGTCTGCCACAAATGCAGCCAGACCTTCTTTTTTCAGCTGTTTCCGGATATATGCCTGATCCTCTGCGAGAAAAATGGCTTCCTCCAGTTTTTTGGCATTCAGATTTTTATAAAGAAATGCCTTCTGTACACAGATTGGAAGAAAGTCAAACAGGATTTTTTCCAGCTCGGGAGCATTGATGGTCCGACCGTTAGCGGGAAAGCCGATAAAGAAACGGGCAATGATATCTTTGTCGGTGATCTCACAGGCAGAGCGTTCCAGAACCTCCTGGCCGCAGTGGCTGACGGAGATCAGGCCGCTTTTTCCCGAACCCTTTGCCCGGAAGGAAAAACGGTTGATCTGCTGTTCAAACTGACGGGTCAGATAATCACAGAGAGTAATTTTTGTAACAGGATTTTGCAGATATTCTTCCGGAAAACCGGCAGTTTTATGAGAAACCCGGATGCTGATATGAGAGGGAGAGGCAAAAGGATCTCCCTGAACATGGTCAACAGATAAAATGTAATGACCGAACTGATACGCTCCTTTCAGAGATTTATATGCAGGATAGCTTTTTCTGTGAATGGAGTGAAGCATGTTCTGCAGGTCTGTAGATTGCTGCATAATAAAGTTGCCTCCTTGATAAACTAATAAATGGCAGGACTGCCTTTCTGTTCATTTTAGTAAATGATCCGTCATAAGGCAATGATTTTTGGAAAAGAAAATACCCAGGAAAACATAAAAATTTCCGGAGGCTCTTTCTTAAATCTTCTTTAAGATTTGTCAATATGTGTAGAATTTTAGACATAATTGGATTATAATGTACAGGAATTGTGTATTGATTCAGGCAGGAGCAGGGCTTTTGCAGAAACAATGAAACCCGACGTTATACTCCGGAAACGGGGTATTAAATACGAATTATATTAAGGAAAGGTGGAACTAATATGGAACGAAGAAACGCATGGCTCAGCTATGGAGAAAATGAAGAAAAAGAGATGGAGCAGATTGCAAAAAGCTACAAAAGCTTTCTGGATGCAGGAAAAACAGAAAGAGAATGTGTAACAGAGCTGATCAGACAGGCAGAGGCTGCCGGTTATGTTTCCATGGAGAAGAAGCTTGCATCAGGAGAAAAGATCCAGGCAGGAGACAAGGTTTACTCTGTAGCAATGAATAAGATCCTGGCATTTTTCCATATCGGACAGGAGCCGCTGGAAAAAGGAATGAATATTCTGGGAGCGCATATTGACTCTCCCCGTATTGACATTAAACAGAATCCTCTTTATGAAGAGGCTGATATGGCATATCTGGATACTCATTACTACGGCGGCGTAAAAAAATATCAGTGGGTTGCGCTTCCTCTTGCCATCCATGGTGTGATCGCCAAAAAAGACGGTACAGTTGTAAACGTGACAGTGGGAGAAGATGAAAATGATCCTGTTGTTTATATTACAGATCTTCTGATTCATCTGGCAGGAAAACAGCTTCAGAAAAAAGCAGCTGAGGTCATTGAGGGTGAAAATCTTGATATTCTCATTGGAAGCAGACCGCTGAAAGATCTTGATGACGACAAAAAGAAAGAGGCTGTAAAAGAAAATATCCTCAGAATCCTGAAAGAAAAATATGATGTAGAGGAAGAGGACTTCCTTTCTGCAGAGCTTGAGGTAGTTCCGGCAGGAAAAGCAAGAGACTGCGGACTGGACAGAAGCATGGTTACGGGCTATGGACAGGACGACCGCGTATGCGCATACACTTCCTTCCTGGCAATGCTGGAAATGAAGGATCCGAAGCGTACAGCCTGCTGTCTTCTTACAGATAAAGAAGAGATCGGCAGCGTAGGAGCAACAGGAATGCAGTCCAGATTTTTTGAAAACAGTGTGGCAGAACTTCTGGAAGGAATGGGATGCTATTCTGATCTGACACTGCGCAGAGTTCTCAGAAACTGCAGCATGCTGTCCTCAGATGTAAGCGCAGGCTTTGATCCTGCATATGCAGAAGCATTTGAAAGAAAAAATGCGGCATTTCTGGGAAGAGGAATTGTTCTGAACAAATTTACAGGAGCCAGAGGAAAATCCGGTTCTAATGATGCAAATGCAGAATATGTTGCAAGAGTACGGAAGATTTTTGACGATCATGAGATCGCATTCCAGACTGCAGAGCTTGGAAAGGTAGATGTAGGCGGAGGCGGAACCATTGCCTATATTGCGGCTCTTTATGGAATGGAAGTCATTGACAGCGGTGTGGCTGTGCTGAGTATGCACGCTCCATGGGAAGTAACCAGCAAAGCCGATATTTATGAAGCAAAAAAAGCATACAAAGCATTTTTACTTGACGCATAAAAGCTGTTTTGGGCAAAAATAATAATTTAATGCCAGAATTTTGAAGTTTTGAAAAGTCTTTTTTCGTTTTATAAGTGAACGAATAAATTGTATCCGCTTATAAAGGCGTGGAAAAGAGAGTATAAAAGGAGAAATCATGGGGGATACATTAATCAAGGTAGAAGACCTGTGTAAAATTTACAATCCTGGAGAAAACGAGGTCCGCGCTCTGGACCATGTGAACCTTGAAATTAAAACCGGAGAGTTTGTGGCTATCATCGGCCAGTCCGGCTCTGGTAAATCTACGTTTATGAATATGCTGGGCTGCCTGGATGTGCCTACTTCCGGGAAATATTATCTGAATGGAACGGACGTATCCACCATGAAGGACAATGACCTGTCAGTGGTTCGAAACCGAGAGATTGGATTTATTTTTCAGGGCTTTAATCTGATTGCCAATCTGAATGCTATTGAGAATGTGGAGCTTCCTCTGATATACCGGGGCATTGACAGGAAAACAAGGCATAAGCTGGCTATTGAGTCGCTGAAAATGGTAGGTCTTGAGAAACGAATGCAGCATAAGCCAAGCGAGATGTCCGGCGGTCAGCAGCAGAGAGTGGCAATCGCCAGAGCCATTGCGGCGAAACCGCCGGTTATCCTGGCAGATGAACCTACAGGAAATCTGGATTCTGCATCCAGCAGAGAAATTCTCGGAATCCTGAAGCAAATGCATCAGTCCGGAAAGACCGTGATTCTTATCACACATGACAACGGGATTGCCGATCAGGCAAGACGGGTGGTAAGGATCATGGATGGAAAGATAGAATCAGACACCATAAATCAGGATTTTGGTAAAGGAGAGGAAGTATTATGAAAAAGCCAAAGAAGAAGCTGGTGATTGGAGTTGGAGCAGTAGCAGTGGTGGCAGCCGGAGCAATTGCAGTTTTGGGAAATCCCGGAAAAGAAGGGGAAACACTTCCGAAGGTGGAGGTTGTGGAAGCTGTAACCGGAGATGTGCAGCAGACGGTAGAGGCCAGCGGAACTGTTGTAAGTGAGGAAGAAAAAACGTATTTTTCACCGGCAAATGCAAAGGTTGATGAAGTTTCCTTTAAAGAGGGAGAAACCGTAAAGGCTGGAACAAAGCTTGTAGAATTTAATATGAAGGATCTTGAGAGAGAAGAGAAAAAGGCTGAACTGAATGTGAAATCAGGAAAGCTTGACATGCAGAATACTCTCAATAAATCTGACAAAGCGGTAAAGAAACAAAAGGATGCCCAGGGAAATGTAGCTTCTCTGGAGCAGCAGGTGGCAGCGCAGAAAAATTATGTGGCAAGCCTGAAATCACAGCTGGCTCAGGTAACAGCAGACGCTCAGGCTCAGGCGGCAGCAGAGGCAGCCAGAAAGGCGGAAGAGGCAAGAAAAGCTCAGGAGAAAAAACAGCAGGAAATTCAGCGTCAGTATGAGGAAGCAGTGAGAATTTATGAAAATGAGACGCTTCCTGCATACCAGAACAGGCTGAATGAGCTGAATTCAGCAGCAGATCAGGCTCTTACAGCTTACAATCAGGCTGAGAATACATATCAGATGGCATTTACTGCCTGGTCAGCAGACCAGAGCCCGGAAAATACAGAAGCCCTTTCTCAGGCAGAGGCGGACAGAAGCAATGCTCAGGTAGAATACCAGAATGTTCAGGCTGTTTATGAGGATTACAAAACTCAGATGCCGCCGGCGCCTCTTTTATCTGACTTTACAGGCGCTTCTGATCTGGTGACAGACGGAACCGGCAGTGATTTCAGCGATACGCCTTCCGGGGATATTTCCGGAGGAACTGTGTCAGTGGATACTTCCGGAATTGAAATAGCGCTTGAACAGGCAAGCAGCGATCTGGCAGAGCTTCAGTCAGAGCTTGCGTCTCAGGAGGCAATTGCCGAGGCAGATCCCAATGCAGTAACAAAAGAAGAAAAGGAAAAGATGAAGATCACAAATAATCTTTCCGAACTTGAAAAAATGTCTGCAAAAGAACTGGTAGAGTCTGCAAAAAATGGCGTAACAGCAGATTTTAACGGAGTTATCTCAAAAGTAACGGTGGTAGAGGGCTCTACAGTAACCCAGGGAACGGAACTTTTTACTTTGCAGAATACAGACAAAGTAGATGTGGATGTCAATATTTCCAAATATGACTATGACAAGATCCAGGAAAATCAGAAGGCAGAGATCACTCTTGCAGGAAAAAAATATGAGGGAACTGTAACATCTGTCAGTCATATTGCAACACAGAATGAAAAGGGAGCTTCTCTGATTTCCGCAAGGGTAAGAATAGACCATCCGGATGAAAACGTATTTCTTGGGGTAGATGCAAAGGTTACCATTCAGGCAGATAAGGCAGAAGATGTTCTTGTTCTTCCGGCAGAGGTTGTGAATATCGGTAAACAGGGATCTTTCTGTTACGTTCTTGAGGACGGAGTGATCGCCAAAAAGAATATTGAAACCGGGCTGAGCTCTGATGACTACATAGAGGTCACCGAAGGCATTGAAGAGGGAGACACTGTGATCAGGGATATTGGAACACTTCAGGAAGGAATGCCTGCAGAGGCTATGGCGTCCGGTGATGCCGCAGTGACGGGAGAAGGTGCCTGATGAATGGATTTTATGAATATGTAAAAATGGCTGTTCAGAACATCCGCGCAAATAAAGGCCGGTCTTTTCTGACAATGCTTGGTATCATTATCGGAATTGCTTCTGTTATTGCAATTGTTTCCATTGGTGAGGGAACAAAGAACCAGATGAATTCAGAGATCAGTGATATCGGAGGCGGCCAGGTTTACATTTATGTCAGCAATGATGCAATCACAGAACAGGAATGGATCACACCTGAAGACATTAATGCAGTCCGTGATCTGGAAAGTGTGGAAGGGGTAAGTGTTGCTGAAAGCTATGACGGTGAAACAGTTACCGGAAAGGGAAACTTTAATCTTATGGTAACTGCAGAAGGACCGGACCCCAAAATGGTAAATAATGCGGACATGAAATATGGAAATTATTTCGGTGAACGGGAAGTGGAAGAGGCCAAACCTGTATGTGTGATCTCTGATGCCGATGCCAGACGTCTGTTCGGTACAGATGATGTAGTGGGCATGAGTCTTGACATTACCTGCTATGATGTGACGAAAAGCTTTCGTATTGCAGGTGTAACCACACAGAAGGAAAATGGAACCTTTGTCAGCTATACATATGAAGGCATGCCTGTAACTGTAAACATTCCTTATTCTGCAATGAATGAGCTGGTAGGAGATGTGGACTATTTTTATTCCATGACTGTTCAGGTGGATACAAGTCTGGACTCTCAGAAGGTTGCCAATGAGATCGTTCATCTGCTGGAGAAGAACCACCAGAGTGCAGGAGATGATTATTTCCAGATCCAGAATTTCCAGGATGTTATGAAATCCATGAACCAGATGCTTGGCATGGTAACTGCATTCATTTCCTTTGTAGCAGGAATTTCCCTGCTGGTAGGAGGAATCGGCGTTATGAATATCATGCTTGTATCTGTAACGGAAAGAACAAGGGAGATCGGTATCCGAAAATCTCTTGGAGCAAAAACCTCTTCCATTATGATGCAGTTTCTGGCAGAAGCAGCCATTCTTACTGTGATTGGAGGAGTGATCGGAATTATTCTGGGAATTATCGGAGCGTATGGAATCTGCAGCGTTATAAGCGCAAGTATGCAGATGGTGATCAGCCCCGGAATCAGTCTCAGTACAATTATGTTTGCAACTCTGTTTTCCTGTGCAGTTGGTGTATTCTTTGGAATTTACCCTGCGAGAAAGGCAGCGAAGCTCAGTCCTATTGAAGCGCTGAGAAGAAACTGAGATGATATAAGGGTTTTCCTGTGGGAGAGAACTGGCAGGGAGTCAGGACAAAGCCTCCCCGGGAAGCCCTTTTTTTGTATACAGAGCCGCAAATTAAGCTGCAAAAACGAAAGCAAAATTCTATACCGGAAAACTTCTGGAAAAAAAATTTTTTTTCAAAAAAGTGTTGACAAAAAACACGTTATCATGTAGAATACTCTTTGTTGCGAGGGAAGTCGCAAGGATGTGCGTTTAGCTCAGCTGGATAGAGCGTTTGGCTACGGACCAAAAGGTCGGGGGTTCGAATCCTCTAACGCACGCTAACAGTTATGAGAGCCTTGATTTTTCAAGGCTCTTTTGTTTTTGTTAGTATATTATTTTTTGACAAATACTTGACAAAATAAGTTTGATTTCATATAATGAACCATGTTCAAATTGAATTGATTACTTATGAGAAAGGAAATCTGGGAATGAAAAAAATATTAAATACTTCTATGATTTATTTTATTCTTGCTGCGGCAGCAGGAGTGTTTTACAGAGAGTTTACGAAATTTAACGGATATACAGGAGAAACGGCGCTGAGCTATGTCCATACTCATTTATTTGTGCTTGGAATGTTTGCGTTTCTTGTTATAGCGCTGTTTGGATGTCAGAAGCCGGAATTATTTAAACAGAGTACATTTAAGAAATTTTTTACTCTTTATAATATTTCCCTGCCGTTTATGGCAGTTATGCTTCTTGTAAGAGGCGTTGTTCAGGTTCAGGGGGCAGAGCTTACAAAGGCGGCAGACGCCATGATTTCAGGCTTTGCGGGAATTTCCCATATTTTAATTGGAATTGCTGTTCTGGTACTGTTCCGATCCCTGAAGAAATGTTTTGAGTGACGAGAACAGAAGAATGGAACAGGTTATCAGCGTAAGAGGAAAAAACATAATCAGATGCTAAGGAAAAATATTAAATATAATATGAACACTGTGTTCAATAGTGGTTGACAACAGGCAGAATCCATGACGATTCTGCCTATTTTATTTTTGCTTATTGATTTTAAAAAGTTACCTGTGATACAGTACAAATAACAGAAAATAGCGAGCGGATATTTGGAAAAATAAAAATATTTTAAAGAAACTTATGGGAAAGAAGCAAAAATTTAAAAGAGCCCGGGATTCGGAAGAGGAGTTTATGGACGAAATAGATTGAACAGTCCGTCTATAGTGGCTGAGAATCTAAAGGGCGGAAAGGGAGGATACTATGAAAGCTGCATTTAACGAGGATGAGCTGAGGGTAATTGGAAAGCATACCCAGTTCGGTATTTACGGGGGAGAGGATACAGAAGCAGTAAGCTATAATTATCCCATTACTCCGAAAGAGAATATGCTTCGTATGCTGCGGGGAGAAAAACCTTTATGGGTTCCAAATCAGACGCTGGAAAATAATGCTCTGCAGCCTCTTGTAATGGACGATGCCCGGGCCAGGAATTTTGGAGGAAAAGACTGGTTTGGCATTGAATGGGAGTATGAGCCTCTGACAAGAGCGGCTATGGTGAAGCCGGGAACCCGGAGGCTGGATGACATTACTAACTGGAGATCTCTAGAATTTCCGGATCTGCGCGCCATAGACTGGAAAAAGGATTACAAAGAAAGATATGAAGGAAAAATATCCCAGGACAGGCTGACTTATTTTATCATTGTAAATGGATTTTTTGAGAGAACGGCAGATCTTACAAGCTTTGAGGATGCGTTCTGTTATCTTCTGGAGGAACCGGAAGCCCTTACAGAGTTCTATGACCGTCTGGCAGAATGGCACATTGAACTGATCAAGATTGCAAAGGAATATTATCATACAGATATGATTCTCTTCCATGATGATATGGGAACTCAGATCAGTACCTTCTTTTCACCGCAGATTTATAAGGAACTGTTTTTGCCTCAGTACAAAAAGGTCACAAAGGCAGCTCATGACATGGGAATGTATATCTGTCTTCATTCCTGCGGATGTATCGGTTCTCTGATGCCTCTGATCATTGAAGCCGGATTTGACGCATGGGAGGGACAGGATTCCTCCAATGACAAAAAGGCTATTATGGATCAATACGGAAAAGACCTTGCCCAGTGTACGTTATTTGTGATCCCGGCTGATATGAGTGATGAGGAGGCTGTTGCAGAGGTTCACAAAAGAGTGGATGAGCTGGGAGTCAGCGGACGTTTTGCCTGCCGCCTGAAGGATGAAAAGCCTGACCGGAAAGTAGATCTTGCTCAGGAGCTTTACAGATACAGCCGTATCAGACTTGCAGAAACGAAATAGAAAAGGAGAGGGGGATTTCTCTATGAAGGAGCAAAAACAGGAAAAAAAGGGACTCAGCGGCGCGCTGAAAAAGTTTTATGGTGTGGGGGACTGTGGATTTACTCTGATGTCAAATATTGAAAGCTATTATTTCAGCTTCTTTCTCACAAACCTTGCCAAGTTCAGCCTTCCAATGGTTACGTTTATCACCACAACGGCAAGCGCTGTGGATGCGCTGCTTTCCTGGATTTACGGGGCCATTCTGAACAGCATCAAACCTATGAAGTGGGGACGCTACCGTTCCTGGCTGATCGCTATTCCATGGCTGGTTCCATTTCTTTATGCATTTCAGTTTGTAAAGATCGGCGACGGAATGGTTTCGGCTGTGATCATCATTATAGCTGCCATTGCCAGCCATGTGGCGTGGAACTTTGCGTATGTTGCCAATGTTTCCATGATCTCAGTGGCAGGCAAAACGCCGGAGGAAAGATCGCAGCTTTCTGCTACAAGAGCAGCCTGGGCCAATTTTTCAAAGGTTATTTTTTCTTACGTAGGTCCCGGACTTGCAGCAGTAATGGCAGGGATCATCGGAGAAGTGAACCAGTACGGCGCAGCTGCGTTTGTGCTTGGATGTATTATGGCAGTGCTGTATTACGCGCACTTTAAAATGTTTGACGGTTATGAGAGTGTGCAGCCTGCAGAGAACGCAGGGAAAAAAGCGGCAAAGGATAAAACCGGCGGCATGGATCTGATCCGGGCGCTTTTGCAGAACCCTCCGCTGATCGCGCTTCTGATCGCTGACCTTGCCAAGTTTATGTTTAACTTTGTACTGATGGGAGTGGCAGCTTATTACTTTACATATATCGCAGGCGATGAGGGAATGCTTTCCACTTATATTCTGGTTACTAATATTTTCTGTGTGATCGGAGCTTATTTAAGTAAGACATTAAGCATTAAATTTACCACAAGGACAACAACCATTGGAGTTATGGCAATCCAGGCTGTGCTTCTGATCATCTCATTCCTGATGTATGATAACGTAATGGTTGTCATTGTTCTGATGAGTATCGCAATGTTCGGATATGGCATTACTTATGCTTGCACACCTGCCCTGTATGGTGATACCATTGTATATAGTGAATGGAAAACGGGAAAAAATGCAGCAGGCTGGATCAGCGGACTTCAGAACGTACCTCTGAAGGTTTCAATTATGACAAGAGGAATTATCATTTCCGCATGTCTGGCAATGGGAAATTTCAGCCCGGATATTGATCCGGCGGCAGCCTCTGAGGAACTGAAGCGTGCCATAAGTCTTGGATTTATGATTATTCCGGCAGCGGCTCTTATTATTGCAGTTGTTGCTCTGGTATTTGGATTTAAGCTTACCAAGGATAAGGTTGATCAGTACGCACAGGAGATCGCATCCCGTTCATAAACAGATAAAGGACGGTCAGGCAGGATGGAGAACAGGGATATCAGATTTCTTTTAAATCTGCAGATGCTGGCAGATGGAATAAGGAAAAGCTTTCCGGAGCTGGAATTTTATCAGGGAGAGGATGGCGCATGTCTGGAAGGAGTGCGTTTTTTCCAGAAAGGAAAGAAGCTGGATTCCCGTTATGTGTATATTGCAGATGTAGATCAGCTGAAGTCTGAGATCCCTCCGGATACCCGCTGCTCTCTGATACTGGCAGACAGAGAGAAGATTTCAGATAAAAGAAATATCTGTCTGAACCGGAATGATAAAGGCAACCGTAATGCATGTGCTCCGGATCCTCTGAACAAAGAGTACTGTTATCAGAGCCAGAGTAACGAAAATTATCCGGACAATGGTAAATTATCTGTTCAGGATCCTCTGGCTGAACAGAATAAATGTGAGAAGTGGAACAACGGCAGAAATAGCATTATCCGGATATCGGGAGAAACGGAGCTTACAGAGCTTTTTAATGTGTGCCAGGATATTTTCCGGTATCACTGTTCCTGGGCAGATACATTGAAAAATATAGTGATCTGCCAGGGAAGCGTGGATGATCTGTGTAAAGTAAGCTGTGAATACTTCCATAATCCTGTTTTTGTGCATGATTCCAGACTGAATGTGATTTCCTGTCCGGTATGGAGAGAGGGAATGATCAACTGGCAGAGGGATGAAAGTACAGGACTTCTGATCACTCCGCTGGAAGAGCTGAATGAGTTCAAAACAGACAGAGAGTATCTGAAAACACTTACCACTACAAAAGCAGATATTTTTTCTGCAGATCTGAGAGGCTACAGGGATATTTATGTGAATATCTGGGGCAGCTACGGAGGATATGAAGGAAGACTGGTCATCTGTGAAATTGACAGCTCTCTGGAACCGGGACAGCTTGTATCCGCAGAATATCTGGCGGAAATGGTACGTTTTGTTCTGGAAAAACGGGGCCATATGGAAAACACTTATAAGCGGGCCCTGGAAGTAATGCTGGTGGGAATGATACAGGGAAAGAAATTTTCTGATTCAGAGATTGCAAGCCGGATTGAACAGTGCGGTTGGAAAACAGAAGACTCCTATGTATGCATCCGCCTGGACGCAGAGGAGCAGGAGGGAAATCCGGGATCCTCAGCAGCCAGTCTCTGTAATTATGTGGAAGCCAGAGTTCAGGGAAGCAAGGCTGTAAGCATGGATAACCGGGTCTGTATTATTATTAACCGGAACCTGAACAGACATTATACTTCAGATATTGCAGGCATTTTAAGAGACGGGCTGTTCAAGGCAGGATTCAGCAATGTGTTTCATAATCTGACTAATCTGGAAAGCTGTTACAGGCAGGCATCTACAGCCCTGAAGTACTGCCGGAAGAAAAATGATATGATGTGGTCCTATACATTTGGAGATATTGTAATGGACTATATCGGAGACCTTTGCAGCAGTGAATTTGAGCCGGAAGAGCTTTGTGCATATGAATTAAAAAAGCTGAAGGAATATGATGCTGAGAACCGGACAGAGCTGTACAAAACACTGATGACTTATATTTTAAATGAAAGAAATACCGTAGCCACTGCTTCGGATCTTTATGTGGGAAGAAGTACTTTGTTTTACAGGCTGCGCAAAATAAAGGAGATCACAGGGCTTGATAATGAACATCTTGCCAGGCCCATAAAAAATCTATATTTAAGACTCTCGATTTTTCTTATGGAGAGAGGATAACAGGAGAAGGGAGATGGCTTTTATGCTGACACCAAAACAGAATTTGCTGGAAACACTGAAAAAAGACGGAAAACCGGAATGTCTCTGTAATTCCTTTACCATGTTTCGGGGAATCCCCGGAGATCCCTGCTTTAAGCTGATACGCGGAAATCGCATCAGAGGAACAAAATCCTATGACCAGTGGGGAACTCTGATCCTTTTTCCGGAAGATGCTCCGGCGGCGATCCCCTATGTTACAGAGGAGAACCAGGTGATAAAAGATGTGGCGGAATGGCAGAAGTATGTGAAAGTTCCTGATCTGGCAGGAAAATGCTCCGAAGGCTGGGAGGAAGCTCTGGAAGCAAAAAGCAGGATCGACCAGGAAAAATATCTTACCATGGTAGTAATGGGAACAGGGATTTTTGAGCAGCTTCATATGCTGATGACGTTTGAGGATACTCTGATGAACTTTTTGCTGGAGCCGGAGGCAATGCATGAGCTGATCGATGTGATCTGTGAATACCGTCTTACATATATGAAACTGGTTGTGGAAAATCTTCACCCGGACTGTATTGTTTCTCATGATGACTGGGGGGCAAAAGACAGCCTGTTCATGTCGCCGGAGGTATGGAGAGAGTTCTTTAAGGAGCCTTACAGAAAGCTTTATGATTATCTCCATTCACAGGGAGTAATTGTAATGCATCATGCGGATTCCTATCTGGAACCTATTGTTGAAGATATGGCAGAGATCGGCGTAGATATCTGGCAGGGAGTTCTGAATACCAACAATATTGCAGCGATTTCCCAGAAGGTAGGGGACAGAATGCTTCTGATGGGCGGAATTGATTCTGTCATAGACCGGGAGGATGCCACAGAGGAGGAAATCAGAAAAGAGACAAGGCGAGCCTGTGAAGAGTATGGAAACCTGAAAGGCTACTGGCCGGGGATCACTTACGGGGGACCGGGAACGATTTATCCTCATGTAGAAGAAATTGTGATCGATGAGATCAACCGATATAATGAAGAACGATTTGGAGTTTCTGTTTCATAAAAAATGTCCCGGAGATGTACTGCCGGGTACTGCAGATAAAAATATCAGCATCAGGAAATGGAGGAGAGAATATGACTGCAAAAGAAATTTTTCTGGAAACAATTAAAAAGGACGGAAAACCGGAACGGCTTTTAAAACAGTATGAGGGACTTGGATTTTATCCTCCCAATCCGGCATCCACTTATATCCGGGGAAATCGCCACCGTGGTATGGAGCCAATGAAAGACAGGTTTGGTACAGAGATCCTCTGGCCGGCAGATCAGCTTGCAGCAATGCCTCATGTAACAGAAAGCAATAAGGTGATCAGTGATATCTGTGAATGGAAGGAGCAGTTGAAAATGCCGGAGCTTCTGGAAAACTGTTCAGATCCGGCTCTCTGGGAGCCATTTAAGGAAAAAGCTCAGGAAATCCGGGAAAGCGGAAAGCTTTTTATGGCATTTATGCCAACAGGAGTGTTTGAACGGCTTCACTTTCTTATGGGATTTGAGGATATGCTGATGAATTTTCTTCTGGAGCCGGAAGATATGATGGATCTCTGTAATGCTATTGGAGAGTATCGCTATCAGTATATGAAACTGATCGTAGATAATCTTCATCCGGATGTGATGCTTTCTCATGATGACTGGGGCTCCAAAAATCAGCTTTTTGTAAGCCCGGAAACATGGAGAGAGTTTATTAAGCCTCAGTATGCAAAAACCTATGGATATATGAAAGAAAAAGGAGTCATCATCATCCATCATGGGGATTCCTTTATGGAACCTGTCGTAGAGGATATGGTGGAGCTTGGCGTTGACGTGTGGCAGGGAGTTCTTCCTCAGAATGATATTCCGAAGCTTCAGAAACAGCTTGCAGGAAGGATGACACTGATGGGAGGAATCGACGCATCCATTGTGGACAGAGCAGATTCCACAGAGGAGGAGATACGCAGGGAAGTAAGAAGAGCCTGTGAGGAATATGCTCCGGGAGGACATTTTATCCCATGCATTACTTATGGCGGACCGGGATGTCTTTTCCCTCATGTTGACCCGATTATTGACGATGAAATTGACAGATATAACAGAACAGAAAAGTGAAGACAAGATGAAATATAAAATTACCTTTGAAGATGAACAGCTTACCTGCCTGGCAGAGGCAGGAACCACGGTTTTGGAGGTGCAGATCGCAGCAGGAATGACTCCGGATGCTTTTTGCGGAGGAAATGGAAAATGCGGAAAGTGCAAAGTGGTGATCAATGGAAAAGAAGTGTTGGCATGTAAGACGGCAGTAGACAGAGATATGACAGTGTATACAGGAAATAAAAAAGAGGAGCGGGCTCAGATCCTTGCACAGGGAAGCGGCAGACAGGCAGAATTTTCCCCCGGAAATCTTCCGGAAGGCACAGATACACCGCTTCTCAGCGCTGTGGATATTGGTTCTACCTCTGTAGTGGCCTATCTTCTGGACGGAACAAACGGAGAGCTGCTTGGAACAAAAAGTATTCTGAATCCTCAGAGACAGTTTGGAGCAGATGTGGTCAGCAGATGCAGCTATGCGCTGAATAACGGCGGAGAGGCTTTAAGCGGCTGTATCCGAAACGCAGTAAACATACTGTTAAGAGAGCTGGCAAAAGGGGCGGGAAGGAACCCGGAGGATATTGTGAGAATTGTTATGGTGGGAAATTCCTGTATGCATCACCTGTTTCTGGGGATTCCAACTGATACGCTGGCTCTGGCGCCCTATACGCCTAAAGTTACCGAAGCGCAGGAGCTTATGGCTGCCCGGTATGACATTCATGTACATCCCCGGGCGCAGCTTTGGTGGCTTCCCAATATCGGCGGTTTTGTAGGCGCAGATACTGTGGGATGTCTGGTGGCATCTGATCTGGATACCTGTGAAGAAATGACGCTGCTGGTGGACATTGGAACAAACGGAGAGCTGGTTCTGGGAAACAGAGACGGGCTGATCGCCTGTTCTACAGCGGCAGGACCAGCCTTTGAAGGAGCGAAGATCACCTGTGGTATGCGGGGCAGCAAAGGCGCCATTGACCATGTAACTGTAAAAGATGGGGAAACAATCTGCCATGTGATCGGAGAAACCGAGGCAGTGGGAATCTGCGGCTCCGGTCTTCTGGATGGGGCTGCCTGTCTTTTGAAACTGGGAAAAATTGATGAGACAGGAAGACTGGAGAAGGAGTATCATTTTACTGACCGGGTATTTCTGAATCAAAAGGATATCCGGGAGCTTCAGCTGGCAAAGGCTGCCATTGCGGCAGGTATCCGAAGTCTTTGCGAGAAGAAGGGGATTAAGGTCAGTGATATCAGCCGTGTTCTGATAGCCGGAGCCTTTGGCAATTATCTTGATCCTGCCAGCGCCTGTGCCATTGGAATGATTCCTCCTGAACTTCAGACAAGGATCACCTCCATAGGAAATGCTGCCGGGGAGGGAGCCTGTATGGCTGCTGTGAATCGGGAACAGTTTGAGCGGAGCCGGATTCTGGCACAAAAGGCTGAGTTTGTGGAGCTTGCTCTTGATATGGGATTTCAGGAGATTTATGTAGAAGAAATGGAGTTTCCGGGGGAATCAGAACATGAATGAGCTTGACAGAATAATGGAAATCATAGAGGCAGCCGGTTTTTCCCATACAGGAAAAATCAGTATGGATACGGTAGAACTCAGGGATGAGGTACGGGATATGTGCCGCAATGGAAACTGTGGAAAATATGCCAGGAACTGGTCCTGCCCTCCCGGCTGCGGAACTCTTGATCAGTGCAGGCAGCAGCTTCTCAGCTATAAGACCGGAATTCTTGTGCAGACTGTTGGAGAAATAGAGGACAGTATGGACTGGGAAGGCATGAAAGATACAGAAGAGCGCCACAAAAAAACTTTTCTTGAAACAGCGGAAAAGCTTCGCAGGGCATGTCCGGGATTTCTTCCTCTGGGAGCTGGAACCTGCACCCTGTGTGGAGAATGTACCTACCCCGAAAAGCCCTGCAGACAGCCAGAACGGAGGATTTCCTCTATGGAAGCCTATGGAATCCTGGTCAGTGATATCTGTACCAGAAACCAGGTAAAATATTATTACGGTCCAAAAACGATCGCCTATACCTCCTGCTATTTCTTTGATTTTTCTTCCTGATCCATCAGATAAAAGGACAGCATCAGGTAAAGCAGCTCATCTGGGTCCGTGAGATCGGATTTTAAGGCTGCCTCAATTTTTTCAATACGGTAAAGAAGCGTGCTGCGGTGAATATAAAGTGCCGCAGCCGTTTTTGTTGCACTCTGATGATTCTGCAGATAAACCCTCAGAGTCTCATAAAGCTGAGTGCCGGTGCTTTCATCCTGATATTTCAAATGGAGAAGCTTTTCATGGCAGATCATGTAGGCTGGAAGCTTTCCTGTGATCTGTTCCAGAATATAAGGCAGTGCAACATCATTAAAATGATGGATCCAGGAGGTTGGATTTTTGCGGGAGCCTGTCTGAATGGAAATAGAAGCCTGTACATACTGCCTCTGAAAATTAAAATGTCCCAGCATCACTCTGCTGTAACCGGCGATCAACAGACTGTCCCGGATAAAACCGGCAAGCTTCTGAGAAATTTCATCCAGTGTAAAGTCGCACAAATCCAGATTAATATATACAACTACATTTCCTCTGTGCTCCACTGCACAGGCAGCCGGAATAAAATTTTCCACATAACTGCAAATGGATTTTAGGGTCAGATTTTTCCAGTCCAGAATTCCTGTTTTAATCAGAATGCACTGATAGGAATGGGAGGACAGCCAGCCATTTTCTGTAAGCTGGTGACTGACCTCCACATAGTCTGCTTTGGAATTGGTAAGGAGATTATGAAAAATCCGGTGGAGAGGGTACAGGGTATCGTGTTCTGCCACAGACTTTGTGGACAGCACATAAGAAATAAGAGATGCCAGATGTTCTGCCACAAAGCCAAAGGTGTCATCCAGTGGAAGCTCTCCGGGGCGAATCAGAAGGCGGTATCCGGTTTTTCCGGAACGTCTGATATTGACGCACAGAGCCGGAGGTGCAGTATGGTTTCCGGGATAATAAAAATAACCGGTACGGTACTGAGCCTCTTCGTAATTACTGTCCTGCTTCAGAGAGTTGACAACATTCTGAGTTTCTTCTGTGGAGCCAAAGATTCCGTCTTTCAGTTGAGAGTCAGGCTGATTTCCGGTTGCGATCACTGTGAAGTCAAGACCTATCACTGTCATGGGATTGGGAATGACAGAAGTACTGAGGTCAATCAGCTTCTGGACAGAGGGCTGGTTCAGGATCAGGTCAAACAGATCTTGATTCCACTCTTCGTATTTCCGGAAAATTTCCTGTAGAAATGAAAGCACGGAAACAGCAGAAACGTTTTCCTGCAAAATGCACAAATTTGGATAGTCATCCTCTTCCAGATACCGGGATTTGCCGGTGAGGATCACCAGGGTTTCAGACAGGTGATGGGAGGGAACCAAAAAGTCAGGGTCATCACTGATATATATTTTTCCTCCGGCCAGAGGCCCGGGAGACTGATAGATCACAGGATATTCCAGGTGAGGCTCTGAAGACAGCCAGGAAGAGGCTGCTGCAGAAAAATGCTGACGAAGATGATATATAATAAGCTGGGCGCTGAGTTTCATAAAAAATTCCTTTCTGACGGGACTGCCGTGTCATTTAAAGCAGTTTTTTTTATTATATCCTATATGGTTTCCAGGCTCAATAGCTGCATTCAGATACTTCATACAAATTGTAGGAAAATGAATAAGAAAATAGACGATTTTGAAAATAGAGATTATCTGTATCCTCTGTTATACTGAAAACAGTTAAAGTGTAGGAGGGATTTACGCATGATAATTATTGGGGAAAAAATCAATGGTTCCATTCCTGCTGTGGCAGATGCCATTGCCCGCCGTGACGGGGAATTTATTAAAGAAAGGGCCAGAATGCAGGACGAGGCAGGAGCTACGTATATTGACTGCTGCGCTTCTGTTCCAGAGGAACAAGAGGCAGAAACCCTGAAGTGGATGATTGACTGTATTCAGGAGGTCAGCGATCTTCCGATTTCTGTGGACAGTCCAAGCGCGGAGGTGCTTGCGCAGGTGTTTCCATACTGTAAAAGACCGGGGCTTATCAATTCTGTTTCCGGTGAGGGAAATAAGATGGACGTACTGTTTCCTCTGATCGCGGATACGAAATGGGAAGTGATCTGTCTGCTTTCTGATGATACAGGTATTCCGAAATGTGCTGCAGACCGTCTGAGAGTTTTTGACAATATTATGGCAAAGGCAAAGGAGTACGGAATCAGTCCGGACAGAATGCACATTGATCCGCTTGTGGAAATGCTCTGTACCTCAGAAGATGGAATTGCCATGAATGTGGAAGTGATCAGTACCATTCGGGAAAAATATCCGGACATTCACATTACAGCTGCAGTCAGCAATATTTCCTTTAATCTTCCGGTTCGTAAGATGGTGAATCTGGGCTTTACGGTTCTTGCAATGAACGCAGGGTTGGACAGCGCGATCCTTGATCCCACCAACAGAGATATGATGGGCGTGATTTATGCTACAGAAGCGCTTCTGGGACAGGATGATTACTGTATGGAATACATCAGCGCATACCGGGAAGGGATTTTCGGACCGAAAAAATAACAGTTATTAATTTTAATATAAAAATGAGGAGGTAGTTTCAAATGGCAGGTATTCAGGAAGTTTACGCTTTAGTAGAAAAAGGAAAAGCAAAGGTGATCGCAAATGCAGTTCAGGAAGCACTTGATGCAGGCTGTGATCCGACAGAAATTCTGAATGACGGAATGATCAAGGCAATGGATGCTGTAGGTGAAAAGTTTAAAAACGGTGAAATTTTTGTACCGGAAATGCTGGTAGCTGCAAGAGCCATGAAAAAAGGTGTTGAGGTTCTGAAACCTCATCTTGCAACAGGCGCAGCAGGGGCAGCGGGAAAGGTAATTATCGGAACCGTAGCAGGCGACCTTCATGATATTGGCAAAAATCTGGTAAGTATGATGCTGGAATCTGCAGGCTTTGAGGTGATCGATCTCGGTGTTGATGTTCCGAAAGAAAAATTTGTGGAGGCATATGAGGCAAATCCGGATACAAAGATCATCTGCTGTTCAGCGCTTCTTACCACAACCATGCCAGCACTGAAGGATGCGGTAGCGCTTATTAATGAGGCTTCTTTCCGCCCGAATGTAAAAGTAATGGTTGGCGGAGCGCCTATTACTCAGGCTTTTGCAGATGAGATCGGAGCAGACGCGTACACAGAGGATGCGGCTTCCTGCGCAAAGAAGGCAAGAGAGCTTGCTGCATAGTAAGTATTCTGAAAGAAAATTCACATAGAAACGGCTGTATTATAAAAAACGGGCGGAACAGGGAGTTGTTATATGCTTGAAGAATCCTTTGAGCAGCTAAACCAGAAGCAGTGCGCTGCTTATCTGAAAAAGCTGAAACTTCCACAGGAAGAGTGTACCCTGGAGTTTCTGGACAGGCTGATCCGGAGACATCTGGAAGAAATTCCTTTTGAAAATCTGGATCTGGTACGTACCCATGAGCTGATCCAAACTGATCTGGATACTGTTTATAAAAAAATCATTCAGGGCAGAAGAGGCGGCTACTGTTTTGAGCTGAATGCATTATTTCTGGGCCTTCTGAGGGGACTCGGATATCAGGCGTATCCTGTTGCCTGCCGGGTTCTCAGGCGTCCGGGGCTTCGGATGCCTACGCACAGAGCCAGTGTGGTCTGTGCTGACGGTAAAAAATATTTCTGTGATGTGGGTTATGGAGGCATTGCCTGTGTCCGGGCTGCTCTTATGGAGCCGGGCGCTGTTACTCATACTGATTTTGGTAGCTTTTATTTTGAAAGAGAATGTGCAGGATGGCTGAATTTCTGGCATAAGGGAGAAAAAAACAGGGAAAAATCAGGCATAAAAATATTTATGGTGGCAGAATTTCCCAGCGCTCCTGTTGATTTTGCTCCGGCAAATCAGGCAATGTGCAGTCCTGGAGCCATGTTTTATGACAAGGTAGTGGTGCACAGAATGACAGAGTACGGCCCTCTTTCTGTAGAAGGAAATCAGGTTACACTTCGCGAAAAGGAAGGCAAGAAGATTGTTACCCTTTCCTCAGGAGAGGAACTGAGAGAAGTACTGAAAAAAGAATTTAAAATAGAAGTCATCTGACAGGTAAAACGGTTTCCGTAAATAAAGCGGAAGCCGTTTTTATCTGGCAGGAAAAAATATATTCTGTACGACCACTGGAAGGTAAATCGGTGAATGATAAAAGATAAAAACTCTCCCTAGGGCTGCGGTCATGTCTGGAAATTTTATATTCTATGTGCTAGACTGATTGGGACAGAAAGCTCAGAGATTCAGCCTTGTACTATGAAGTATTCTAATATTATACAACATGGAAGATCATACATAAATGCTGAGTATTCCGGCAAATCAAAACAGAAAAATTCGTATTTTAATTTGTACTGAAGTTACTGTGCAGGAGGCATTTGACCAGGTTACTGTGAATGGAGTGAGCAGTAATATACTGAATCTTGACGCAGGATTAAAAGCAGGGAGGATATCATGAAAACCAGAATGGCAGAGAATGCGAATATAAAAGAAAATGAAATTCAGAAAGAGATTAAAAAAGAGACAGGGGAGGAACAGAAGATGCTGAAAAACGAGTATCTTTCAGAAATAAACCTGGATGACAGATTTGAACTGAGAGAGATCAGACTAGGAGAAGCCGTAGAAGCAGCAGGGGTTGAAAAAGCTTGTTTTCCTCCAAGTGAGGCCTGCTCTGAAAAAATGATGGTAGAACGTGCTACAAAGGCGCCGGAGTATTTTCTTGTGGCAGTTGACAGACAAACAGGAAAAATCGCAGGGATTTTAAATGGTCTTGCTACAGATGAGACAACCTTCAGGGATGAATTTTTTACAAACGCAGAGCTTCATGTTCCGGAAGGAAAAACGATAATGCTTCTTGGACTGGCGGTTCTTCCTGAATATCGGGGAGAGGGGCTTGCCAGAGCGCTTATGTATCGGTATCTTTGCAGAATGGTGCAAAAAGAAAAAGACATGGTACTTTTGACCTGTCTGGATTCCAGAGTACCTATGTATGAAAAAATGGGATTTCAGGATAAGGGAGCTGCCAATTCTACATGGGGAGGCGAAGAATGGCATGAAATGAATTACCCTGTGGGAATCGGCAAATTGCCTTGAAAACTGTCGGAGAAACCCGTATAATGTAAATCAGTGAAAGAAAGAATGAGGGCACAGGACTATTTTGCTCCACAGGTTTCACAGACATGGGGGAATGTTATGAACAAAACAAAAACCATTTGTTTTACAAATAATAAGGGCGGCAGCGGCAAGTCTACCACCTGTTCCAATATTGGCGCGGCAATGGCCCGGGCCGGAAAAAAGGTTCTGATGATTGACGGAGATATGCAGTTAAATCTGTCACTGGCTTTTTTTTCCGAGGACTGGGTGCTGGAACAGGCAGCAGGCGACAAGAATCTTTATCATGCAATAAGAGAGCAGAAGGATCTGGCAGATTATATTGTGCATACGGATTATGAGAACCTGGATCTGATTCCTTCTTCTACTCTGATGAGTTCTATTGAGTATGAGCTGTTTACAAAATGGCAGAGAGAATTTATCTTAAAAAAATGTCTTCAGAACATAAAAGATTCGGGCGTTTATGATTATATTCTGATCGATGCGCCGCCTACGCTGGGAGGCTGGGTCATGAATATCCTGTGTGCATCGGATCAGGTGGTTGTTCCTGTGGAGGCAAGTCCCTGGGGAATGTTCGGTCTGGCAAATATGTTTGATTTCCTGAACGAGGTAAAGCAGATTGCGCCGGAACTGAAGGTTGCGGGAATTGCAGTTACAAAAGTGGATACCCGTAAAAACTATTTTAAACAGACAATGGAAACTTTACACGAGCTGGAAGAAATCTATGTGTTTGATTCCTTTATCAGGGTGGACAGTTCTGTAGAATGGGCGCAGGACAACAGCGCTCCGGTAGTGGAGTACAAAAAATCCAGCAGAAGTGCAAAAGAATATACAGCGTTGGCAGAGGAGGTAATGAGACGTGTCAGTAGGTAAGGAAAGCATTAAGCGCGCGGCAAGCGCAGGGGCAAAGAAAACTGCAGCAGCAAAGACAGCAGAAGCAGGTGTTAAGACAACAGCAGAGGTAAAAGCAGCAGAGCCAAAAGCTTCAGCAGCAAAAATAGCGGGAACTGCAAAAAAGACAACATCAGGAAAAACATCTGTAACCAAAGCGGCGGCAGCCAAAAAGACAACAACGAGAAAAACTACAGCGGCAAAGACTGCAAAAAGTGTAAAGACTTCTGTACTTACTCCTGCCAATTCAGAAGAGATTCAGGCAAAATTTATCTCTGATAAGGCGAAACAGCCGGAAAGTGTCAATGGCCCGGTGCATGTAACAGAAGAACTTCCGATATATCTTCTTTAAAAAATAAGAAATAAAAAGCTGTCACGGGATCACAGGAAAGTATTTTTCACATAAACATGAGAAAATACTTTCCGGGAAACTGATTTTGCGGCAGTTTTTATTTGGTAAAAATATGGATGGGAGATGGAAAGTGTGGAAAAAGTCAGGCATCAGACATCAGAAACATTTCGGCTCAGTGCGCTTCTGGCATTGTCAGGAGGCTTCCAGGACGCCTATACTTATAATGTAAGAGACAGAGTTTTTTCCAATGCGCAGACAGGAAATGTGGTGCTTATGAGCCAGCATCTTATGATGGGAAAGTGGGCGGAAGCCCTGCATTATCTTTTTCCTGTAATTGCCTTTGCCATGGGGGTATTTGTGGCGGAAAGAGTTCAGCAGAAATATAAATACAGGAGCTGTATCCACTGGCGTCAGATTATTGTTGCCCTGGAAATTGCGATTCTTTTTCTGGTGGGATTTATTCCTGCACAGTTTAATATGGCTGCCACTATGCTGGTATCTTTTTCCTGCGCCATGCAGGTTCAGACTTTCCGAAAAGTTCACGGTTATGGCTATGCCAGTACCATGTGCATCGGAAATTTACGGGCGGGAACAGAAAGTCTGGCTGTTTATCTGAGAGATAAAAAGCCCGGAGCTTTGAAAAAAGCTGTACATTATTATGGGATTATTCTGATCTTTGCAGTGGGAGCAGGTATGGGAGGCGTGATGTCCCTTCATATTGGACTGAGAGCTATCTGGATATCTCCGGTTCTTCTGACAGCAGCCTGTTTGTTGATGAATTACGAAAAAATATAACCTCTGATATGTTAAAATGCAGGTGGATTTATGATAAAATAAATGCAGATATTTTGGAAAACGGCAGGTGAGAGTATGGAGTTTCAGCACGAACTGATCATTCCCAATGAAGGGCTGCCCTTTAAGATTTTTCTTTTTGAGGGGAGCAGGGGGAACTATATAAGAGAAAAGCACTGGCATACCTCTATAGAGATTTTTGCTGTTATGGAGGGAGAGCTACTTTTTTATATTAATCATGAGAAATATCCCCTTCATGCAGGAGAACTTCTCATAGTGAATGCCAATGAAATCCATTCAGTTCATGCATTAAAGACGAATAAAACCGCAGTGATCCAGATACCTCTCAGGCAGTTTGAAGGGTATTTTACAGCCCAGCAGTTTATCCGGTTTGAGGGCGGTGTGCGCGGTGGAAAGGACAGCGGCAATCCGTCAGACAGGCGGCTGATCTCTCTGGTGCAGAGACTTTATAATGTGTATGCAGAAAAGCGGAATGGATACGATTTCCGCACGATTTCTCTGTATTATGAGCTTCTTTATCTTTTGGTTACTCAGTATCGGGTAACAGAGGTTGAGGAGAAGGAGCTTCGTCATAACCGGCATCTGAATGCTCTTTCCAGAATTACCACTTATATGAGAGAACACTACAGAGAGGAGCTGAAGCTTTCAGACCTGGCAGAAATGTTCGGATATTCAGACGCTTATCTGTCAAGAATGTTCAGGGAGTATGCAAAAGTCAATTTTAAGACTTATCTTCAGGATATCCGTACCTCTTATGCCTATCGGGATATTCTGAATACAGATCATACAATCGGTCAGATTGCCCTGGATAACGGGTTTTGCAGCAGCCGTGGACTGTCCAAGGATTTCAGAAAGCGGTACGGGGTGCTTCCAAGTGAGGTGAAGCGTGAAAAAAAGCAGAAAGCAGCTGAGCAGGAAACTGACAGCTTTAAATAAAAATGTCAAAAAAATGCTATAAATCAGATAAAAAAAGCGGCGAAAAGCATACCGGACTGTGGTATGCTTTTTTCAATGAATGAGAGCACCGGAGAGCAATGGGACTTTCATGGAAGTTGTAAGGAGGAATTACAATGAAAATTCAGAATGTAACAGATGATTCTTTCCGAAAATACGGAAAAGTTCTGGAGGGATATGACTTCACCGGTCTTTTAAAAGAAATGAAGCATATGCCAGTACCGGAAGATGTGATTTACGTTCCTTCTGTAGATGAGCTGGAGGCATTGGATGTGGCAAAAGAGCTTCAGAACAGAGCCTACGGCGGACTGCCGATTCAGATCGGATACTGCAACGGACACAACAAAAAACTGAATGCAGTAGAATATCACAGAAATTCTGAGATCAATGTTGCAGCCACAGATCTGGTTCTTCTGATCGGAGAACAGAAGGATATTGAGGATGATTTTACATACGATACATCAAAAATCGAAGCTTTTCTTGTACCGGCAGGCACAGCCATTGAGGTGTATGCCACAACACTGCATTATGCGCCCTGCAATGTAAAAGAAAGCGGATTCCAGTGCGTGGTTGTTCTGCCGAAGGGAACCAATACGGAGATTAATTTCCAGTTGAAAAAAACAGGAGAGGACGCACTTATTACTGCAAAAAATAAATGGCTGATCGCTCATGAGGAAGCTGGAATTGAGGGAGCTTTTAATGGGCTGAAAGGTGAAAATATCACAATTGAATAAGGATGCAGCATCAGAAAAATCAGAAGATTTATAAAAAGAAAATTATAAAGAGATATTTATAAAACTTATACGCAGTCGTATAAAAACAACTATAAACCAATAAATAACAGAAAAAATGGAGGAAAAAATCATGAATAACATGCCAGAAGTAAAAGTTGGAATCGTTGCAGTCAGCAGAGACTGTTTCCCGGAAAGCCTTTCTGTAAACAGAAGAAAAGCTCTTGTTGAGGCCTACACAAAGAAATATGACGCAAAGGATATTTATGAATGTCCAATCTGTATTGTAGAGAGCGAGATTCATATGGTTCAGGCTCTTGAAGACATCAAAAAAGCAGGCTGCAACGCTCTTTGTGTATACCTTGGAAACTTTGGTCCGGAGATCTCCGAGACACTTCTTGCAAAGCATTTCGACGGACCGAAAATGTTTATCGCAGCAGCAGAGGAGACACAGAATGATCTCTGTCAGGGACGTGGAGACGCATATTGCGGTATGCTGAACGCAAGCTATAACCTGCAGCTTCGCAACGTAAAAGCTTACATTCCGGAATATCCTGTTGGAGACGCAGAGGACTGCGCGGACATGATTCATGAGTTCCTGCCGATCGCAAGAGCAATCGAAGGACTGAATAATCTGAAGATCATCAGCTTTGGACCGCGTCCGCTGAACTTCCTTGCATGTAACGCACCGATCAAACAGCTTTATAACATTGGCGTTGAAATTGAAGAGAACTCTGAGCTTGACCTGTTTGAGGCATTTAACAAACACGCAGGTGACGAGCGTATTCCAGCAGTTGTAAAAGAGATGGAGGAAGAGCTTGGCGAAGGTAATAAGAAACCTGAAATCCTTGCAAAGCTTGCACAGTATGAGCTGACATTAAAGGACTGGGTTGAGGAGCACAGAGGATACCGCAAATATGTTGCCATTGCAGGAAAATGCTGGCCAGCATTCCAGACACAGTTTGGCTTTGTTCCATGTTATGTAAACAGCCGCCTTACCGCACAGGGAATTCCGGTTTCCTGCGAGGTTGATATTTATGGTACTTTAAGTGAGTTTATCGGAACTGTTGTAAGCCAGGATGCAGTTACACTTCTGGATATCAACAACACTGTTCCAAAGGATATGTATAAAGAGTCCATTGAGGGCAAATATAACTACACTCTGAAAGATACTTTCATGGGATTCCACTGCGGAAATACTGCTTCCGGAAAACTTGTTTCCTGTGAGATGAAATACCAGATGATCATGGCAAGAGCTCTTCCGGAAGAAGTAACACAGGGTACTCTGGAAGGCGATATCCAGCCTGGAGACATCACCTTCTATCGTCTGCAGAGCACTGCTGACAACAAGCTCCGCGCTTATATTGCACATGGTGAAGTGCTTCCGGTTGCTACAAGATCCTTTGGCTCTATCGGCGTATTTGCGATTCCGGAAATGGGACGTTTCTACCGTCACGTTCTTATTGAGGGAGGCTATCCGCATCACGGCGCAGTTGCTTTCGGACATTATGGAAAAGCTCTGTTTGAGGTATTCAAATACATTGGCGTTCCGGTAGAAGAGATCGGTTACAATCAGCCGGCAGGCGTAAGATATCCTACAGAAAATCCATGGGGATAAGATCATTCTCCAGGTGATAAAATTCTGAAATATACAGGCTGAAAATCCATTGCCGCAGGCCGGAGGGAATAAAAATCAGCTTTGTGAACAATAAAAGATACACGTCCCGGGGAAACCCGGGATGTGTAGTTTAAAAATAAAAACCGTACTGAAAATCGGACTGAAATAAAAGAAAGGACGGAAAATATGTACTATATTGGAATTGATCTGGGAACCTCTGCTGTAAAGCTTCTGCTTATGGAGGAATCCGGAAAAATCTGTAATATTGTATCAAAGGAATATCCATTATTTTTCCCTCATCCGGGCTGGTCGGAACAGAATCCGCAGGACTGGTTTACTCAGAGCATGGAGGGAATGAAGGAGCTGACAAAGGATATTGACCGCAAAGAAGTTGCCGGAATCGGCTTTGGAGGTCAGATGCACGGCCTTGTAACTCTGGATGAAAATGATCAGGTGATCCGCCCTGCTATCCTCTGGAATGACGGACGTACCCAGGAGGAAACAGAGTATCTGAATAACGAAATCGGCAAGAATAAGCTGTCTGAATACACCGCAAACATTGCTTTTGCAGGCTTTACTGCCCCGAAGATTCTGTGGATGAAAAAGAATGAGCCGGACAAATTTGCCCGCATCGCAAAGATCATGCTGCCAAAGGATTACCTTGCATATTGTCTGTCAGGTTCTTTCTGCACAGACGTTTCCGATGCTTCCGGAATGCTTCTTCTGGATGTTAAGAACCGCTGCTGGTCAAAGGAAATGATGGAGATCTGTGGTGTAAAAGAAGAACAGCTTCCAAAGCTTTATGAGAGCTGGCAGGTTGTGGGAACTCTCAAAAAATCCATTGCAGACGAGCTTGGATTCTCGGAAAATGTAAAGGTTGTTGCAGGCGCAGGAGACAATGCTGCCGCTGCTGTTGGAACAGGAACAGTGGGAGACGGACAGTGCAACATCTCTCTTGGAACCTCAGGAACAATCTTTATTTCCAGTAAAGATTTTGGCGTTGATGAAAACAATGCTCTTCATTCCTTCTGTCACGCAGACGGAAGCTATCATCTGATGGGATGCATGTTAAGCGCTGCCTCCTGCAATAAGTGGTGGGCAGAAGAAATCCTTCAGACAAAGGATTTTGCGGCAGAGCAGGCGCCTATCAATAAGCTTGGAGAGAACCGTGTATTCTTCCTTCCGTATCTGATGGGAGAGCGGTCTCCTCACAATAATCCGGATGCCAGAGGCGTGTTCTTTGGCATGTCCATGGACTCTACAAGAGCAGATATGACTCAGGCTGTTCTGGAGGGCGTTGCCTTTGGTCTTCGCGATTCCCTTGAGGTTGCCAGAAGCCTTGGAATTAAGATTGAACGTACCAAGATCTGTGGCGGGGGAGCAAAGAGCCCTCTGTGGAAAAAGATCATTGCCAACGTCATGAACCTGAAGGTTGATGTACTTGAGGTTGAGGAAGGACCGTCCATGGGAGGCGCCATGCTGGCGGCTGTTGGCTGCGGCGCATACCCGGATGTGGAAACCATCGGAAAGAAAATGGCTCATGTAGTGGATACGGTTGAGCCGGAACCGGAGCTGGTGGCGAAATATGAGGAACGCTACCAGAAGTTCAGAAAACTTTATCCTGCAATGAAAGACCTGTTTTAAATTCTGTAAAAGATAATAAGGGGGGCTGTAAATCCGTGTATGCGGAGTGCAGCCTTCTTTTTTACAAAAATATTAAAAGCTATAGTAATAACCGAATGGATGTGCTACACTAAAATTAATTATACGGCTACTGTTGTTACACACAGCTTATAAAGAAGGGGAGAGAACGGAATGTCAGACGATCGTCATAAAAAAGCACTGGATCAGGCTGTACAGAAACTTCGTACACAATTTTCCAATTATGTAACAGCAATATACTGTTATGGAAGCTATGCCAGAGGAGAACAGAAATTCTGGTCAGATGTGGATGTTCTGGTTAAGGTATCGGATGATACTTCTCCCAGAATTATGAGACAAATGAGAGCCGAAGTAATACCTGAACAGTATGATCTTCCTGAAGTGGATCTGAAATTTTCCTCAGGAGAAGAATTCAGTACCAGCTACCGATTTAATGAAAATATAAAAAAGGAGGGGAAGCTGATATGGAAAAAGGACTGAGTTATTTTGACCTGGCAGAAAATGACTATCAGTTTCTTCTAAAAGATAAAAAAGAAGGCCGTGTAGGCAATATTATGTGTTCTGCCGCACAGAACATCTGCGAGAGATATCTGAAACATATGATAGATACCTATGTGCTGGATTGTGATACAACCCGAATCCTTCAGACATATTCACTGAGATTTCTGAGAAGGTTCATACAGGAGCAGATTCCGGAATTTGAAGGAAACTGGAAAGTGATACTGCAGGCAGATGGCTATTGTTTTTCTACAAGATATCCCGGAGACGGTGCGTTTATTGTTGGAAAAGAAGATGTAGAAGAGTGTTGGGAGGCAGTAGAAGAAACCAGGGAAGCGGTAAGGAAATATCTGGAAATCAGGAAATAGAAAAAACAGAAAAAACAGTTCGTCCATTTGGAAGGACTGTTTTTTGTTTGAAATTAATTTGAGAAAAAAGATAATAAAAATATATATTCTGACAATTACATATTGACAAAACAGAAAGCTTTGGTATAATGAAATTAAATAAAAAAAGAACATCGTTCTGCAATAAAGAACAGAAAGGGCGTGAATATGAAATATTTTAGAAATAAGTATGATGTAATTGTGGCAGGAGGAGGACCTGCCGGTATTATGGCAGCACTGGCCTCTGCACGTACAGGCGCTTCTACTTTAATTGTGGAGCGGTTGGGATTTTTAGGGGGGACAGCTACAAATTCTGTAATAGGGCCGATTTCTCCGTTTCATTTTGGGGATGAACAGGTGATTGATGGTATTCCGCAGGAGTTTATGGATGAGCTTGTAAAAGCAGGAGGCAGTACAGGCCATTTAAAAACCATTGATCCATATGGCAGCGGCTCTTCGCTGGGATTTTATGACAGAGAAAAATATAAATATGTTGCAGAAGAAATGGCTGTGCAGGCAGGGATTGATATTCTTTATCATACTTTTGTGCGGGAAGTTGTAAAGGATGGAAATAAGATTACAGGTTTAGTGGTTTCTGGTAAGGATCGTGATTTTATTTTTTCATGTAAAGTAGTTGTGGATTGTACTGGGGATGGTGATGTTGCTGTAAAAGCAGGAGAAGAATACGTATTTGGAGATGCAGAAACTGGAAAAGCACAGCCTGGATCTGCAATGTTTGAAATGGCAGATGTAGATGTAGAAAAAGTGTATGATTATATTGTGGAAAATCCGGATGATTTTGAATTTAAAACAGATTGTGTTCCTCTTCGTCCCTATAGTGATCGTCTGAAACAGCATTATTTTGTAGCACAGGGATTTAAGAAGCTTGTAAAAAAAGCTGTTGAAACAGGTGATCTGGAATTTGGAAGAGACAGTGTGATTGTATTAAATGGTGTCCATCCAGGGAGTATTCACTTTAATGCAACAAGAGTGAGTGGCTATGATTTGTCAGATACAGAAGAACGGGCAGTAGCAGAAATTGATGGGCGCAGGCAAATTGAATCTGTATCAGAATTTATGATAAAATATGTTCCGGGATTTGAAAATGCATGGGTAAACGATACCAGCAACGAAGTTGGTACAAGAGAAACTCGTCATATTAAAGGTGTTTATACACTGACGGCAGAAGATGCTTATGAGGGCAGAAAATTTGAAGATGTTGTGTCCAGAGGATATTTTCCGATGGATATTCATAATCCGGATGGAGCATCGGGATATCGGGAAGATGGACAAGGGGGCAGTTGGACAGAGCTTAAGGACACATACGATATTCCACTTCGTTGTTTAGTACCGGCACACATTGATGGTTTAGTCTTAAGTGGAAGAAATATTTCAGGAGAAAGTCAGGCTCATGGGTCATATAGAACACAGGGCGGTATAATGGGAATTGGACAGGCATCAGGAGTTGTAGCCGGATTATGCGCAGTCAGAGGGGAAAATCCAAGAGAAATCAATGTGAAGCTGGTACAGGATAAACTGGTAGAATTGGGGGCTTCCGTATGGAGAAATCCTGATAAAAAGGCCCTCGAAGAAGAGCTGGCTACGAAATGTGTGAAAGAATATATAAAAAACAGAACGAAATTTATTACAAAGCCAGAATTATTGGAGCCATACATGAAATAAAATTTTTGGCTGCAGACGAAAAGAGTATCTTACTGTAATTGGTAAATTATGGTAAAATATAAGAAATAATTCAGAAGAAAGAGAAGAAATATATGTCAACAAATGGAGAGATTAAAGTTAAAAGCCTGCAAAAAGCATTGGAGATTCTGAATTGTTTCGCATATAAACAGCAGCTTGGAGTGACAGAAATAAGTGAAATGTTGGATCTCTATAAAAGTAATGTTCATAATATCCTGAATACCTATACTGCAATGGGATATCTGGAACAGGATGTTGAAAGTGGCAAATACAGACTAGGCATAAAGATATTTGAACTGAGCAGAGCATTAGGAACCAGATATGAGATTAGCCGTATCGCCTTGCCCTATATGCAGCAGATTGCCAATCAGACAGGAGATAATGTTTATCTTGCTGTTCTGCATTCCGATGAGGTTCTATATTTGGAAGCAACCTATCCGGAAAGTGCCACTCATCTGATGCGTTCTATTTTAGGAGAACGGGCAGAACTTTATTGTACTGGATTAGGCAAGGCTATGCTGGCAAATATGCCGGAAAGCTACATACAGGAATACCTTACTCGGGATTTTCGTAAATTTACAGAGCAGACGATAACGTCTTCGACAGCACTGGAAAAAGAATTACAATATACAAAAATGCGAGGTTATGCGGTTGATAACATGGAACATGAATTTGGCATTAAGTGTGTAGCGCTTCCAATATTCAACAGACAGCATCAGGTCACAGCAGCCATAAGTGTCAGCGGTAACTCACTTAATTTTACAGATGAACGTGTAACAGAAATCGCTGAACTGATCAAGAAATATGTGATAAAAATAGAACAGAGGTTATAACAAAAGGATGTCTTTTTGTGAAGAAGACTTAGATGATGTCATCTAAGTTTTCTTTAAAACAAATAATAAGAACGATGTTCTTAATTAAAGAACGGAGGAGAATATGAGAAAAGAATTTCCGGGAGGCGTATGGCCGGTAATGCTTACGCCATTCAAAGAAAATGGGGAAGTAGATTACAGAGGATTAGAAGCTCTTGTAAATTGGTACATAGAAAAAGAAGTGGACGGTTTATTTGCAGTATGCCAGTCCAGCGAAATGTTTTATCTGAGTCTTGATGAACGTATAAAAATAAGCAGAAAAGTGGTGGAAATTGCGGCAGAGAGGGTTCCGGTTATTGCATCTGGACATATTTCAAACACTTTGAGAGAACAGGCAGATGAAATTATGAGGATTGCGGAAACAGGTGTAGATGCTGTGATCCTGATTACAAATCGTTTGGCAAAAGAGGAGGAAGGAGATGAAATCTGGCTGGAAAATTGTAAAAAACTGATTTGTATGATAGATGCTGACATTCCACTGGGGTTCTATGAATGTCCTTATCCATATAAGCGTGTATTATCTGCAGAAAATATAAAGTGGTGTGCTGATACAGGAAGATTCTTTTTCCTGAAAGATACTTGCTGTGATGCAAGACAGATTCAAGAAAAGCTGAAGGTATTAAAAGGAACACAATTAAAACTCTATAATGCAAATACAGCCACTTTGTTGGAATCTTTAAGGGGTGGAGCTGCCGGATACAGCGGTGTGATGGCAAATTTTCATCCTGAACTTTATGAATGGCTGTGTAAAAATAAAAATAATAAAAAAGCAGACAGTGTTTCGGATATTTTATCTATGTGTGCCTTAATAGAAAAACAGTTTTATCCGGTAAATGCAAAATGGGGACTTCGGGAAATTGAACATTTGCCTATCACAGATGTATGTCGTGCAAAAAACTCTTCGGGTATGACCGAAACCTTTAAAAAGGAAATAAGAATGATGGACAGAGTGGTAAAGAGGACAGCAGAATATTTGAAAAGATAGCAGTGGAAAGGCGGTAGTTATGGATACGATAGTAAGAAAAAAGAAATGGAATGAGGAAAAAATACTCAGTATTTTATTTTTGGGACCGGCTGTTCTATTGATTGTCTGCATGACACTGATACCAATTCTGATTGCAGTAAATACAAGCTTTCATGCAACTGAATACGCAGAAATAAAAGAATTTGTAGGGTTAAAATATTACATTGAAATTTTGGGCTCAGAAAAAGGCTGGAACAGTATTTTTAATTCCATTAGTTATGTATTAATGTCTCTTGTTCTGGTACTTCCTCTTGGAGTAATGTCGGCAGTTCTTCTTAATCGAAAGATTAAAGGTAGGACTGTAATCAGAACATTGATTATTATTCCCTGGGTGCTTTCTCAGACGGTTACGGCCCTTTTATTCAAGTGGCTTTTAAACAGTAATTATGGTCCTGTAAGCTATTTGTGGTATATACTTACAGGAGAAAAAATCGATTTTTTCAACAGTGCTTTAGCTGCAAGATTTACCGTTGTCCTGGCAAATGTCTGGAATTCATTTCCAATTGTTTTGATTTTGGTTCTGGCTGCATTACAGGGGATTTCACCGGATATTTATGAGGCGGCACAGGTAGATGGATCAAATAAAATGCAGACATTTTTTAAGATTACCCTACCTCTTTTGAAACCGACGCTTTTAACGGCAACGGTACTTCAGAGTATGGAATATTTTAATATGGTGACTTTGATCTATACACTTACATCGGGAGGACCATTTGATGCTACTCAGACAGTTAGTGTTCTGGCATTTAAAGAAGGATTTGACTACTGGCATATGGGATATGGATCTGCCTGCAGTATTGTGATTTTACTTCTGAATATGCTGTTCAGTATAATTTATATCAGGATATTAAGAAAAAAAGATTAGAAGGGAGGGAGAAAAAATGAGCGATGTGAAACATAAAATATCTGTAAGAGGCAGAGAAAAAGTCGGTAATGTTGTAACGTATCTGGTATTATTTTTATTTATTGCATTGATGATCATTCCTATTTTTTGGGGGTTTTTGACTTCCTGGAAAGGAACAGCAGAAATCAGTCGTTTTCCACCGACAATATTTCCAGAAATCATTGATATAGGAAATTTCTATAAAGTGCTTTTTATGTCGAATTTTTCTACTTATTTTATGAATAGTGTGATTGTTACTGTAACCTGTGTGGTTATTTCAACAGTTATTGCAGGACATGCAGCATATGCTCTTGCTAGATTCCGGATTAAGCATAGGGAAAAAATAATGTTTGCAATCCTTATGACAAGTATGGTTCCGGCAGTAGCTCTGCTGATTCCTCTGTATATTATGTCCGTAAAAGCTGGTCTATATAACACGAGAATCATGTTGGTTTTGGTATATACAGCATGGAGAACACCAATGCTTACATGGATTTTAAAAGGATTTTTTGAATCAGCTCCTGTGGCAATTGAAGAAGCTGCAATGATTGATGGATGTTCCAGACTGAAAACTTTTTATAAAGTTGTTGTCCCAATTTCACAGCCGGGAATTGTATCAAGTGCTCTTTTGACAGCAGTATATGTATGGAATGACTTTTTAGTATCATTTACTTTTGTTACGGATGAAAAATTAAGAACCGTATCAGTAGGACTATATTCGTATATCACTCAGTATGGAGTGCAGTGGGGAGAACTAATGGCAGCTGTTATGGTCACAATTATACCAATTATTATAATGTTTGTATGTTTACAAAGTAAGTTTGTTGATGGTATGGCAGCTGGTGCGGTAAAAGGATGAAATATGTGAAGTATTGTGGTAGAAGGGAGAAAAACTATGAGAAAAAAATTGGTGGGGATTTTATGTACAGTGGCCCTTGCAGCAGGGATGACAGGATGTAGTATTCAAAATTCTGCAGTTGCTACAGAGGAGAAAAAACAGACAGATTCAGAAACAAAAAAAGAATCTGAGATTAAGGAAAACGTAAAAAAAGAGGAAAATACAGATGCAAAAGGAACAGATCTTACTTTGTGGATATTTTTGAATCCTGAATCAACAGAGGACCCGAGAAATGTTGTCCTGAAAGAAATTGTCGAAGAATATAACGAAACGAACACAATGGGAAACACAGTAACTGTAGAGAGCATTCATTATAGTAAATTTGAATCGCAGGCAATTCAGGCGGCAGCAGCAGGAACGGGACCGGATATTTTAAACATTTATACAGATCAGCTAAAACAGCACATAGCTGGAGGAACGATACAGCCAATGACGGAATATGCGGAAGAATTTATACCTGAGTTAGAGGGGTATAGTTATAATGCAGATGATCTGAAAATTGATGGAGAAATTTATACACTGCCGTGGGAGAGCAGAACCTTTGTATACTGGTATCGGGATGATGTGTTCGATACAGTACCACAGACACTTCCGGAATTAGCAGATACAGCTTCAGAGAAATCAGAAGCGCTTGCACAGGGATTTGTGATTGGACTTTCGGATGGAAGCAATGCAGCAAGCTTTATGGAATCATTTGTACCGTTTTTACGTTCCGCAGGAGGCGAAGTCTTTGACGAAAGTGGAAAAGCTATTTTTAACAGTGAAGTCGGTATTAAAGTAATGGAGTATGTAAAAAGCCTTGTAGACAAAGGTGCTATGGACAAAACAGTTTTAAGTCTTGGTGTAGATGATGTGGTGGATGCTTTTAAAGCAGGTACGGTTTTATCCTGTAATGCAGGTACGCAAAGAGCAGCTGCAATTCGGGCTTCTGAGCTGAATGATCATATTGTTTCAGCTCCAATTCTGGGATTTGATGGAGAGGCCAGTCCGGCAGTTGTAGCAGGTCAAAGTCTTGGAATTGGTAAATATTGTGAAAATCCGGAGGCGGCTTTTGATTTTGTTAAAACATTTTATACCAAAGAAAATCAGATTAAATGGTTAAAAGCAAACGTTTTACCTGTTCTTTCCGGTGTATATGATGATGAAGAAATTAAAGAGCTGGAGAATTATGAGGAATTGAAGATGTGGAACGAATATGCATCTACAGGAAAAGTTCAATTTTATCCGGAAGATTATACAGAGCTTTCAGTTAAGCTTGTACAGACTGCACAAAACATTATTTTTAATGGAGCAGATGCACGGACAGAATTAGATTCTGTTGCTGCATGGTATAATGAGAAAAATGGATTTTAGATGACAGTTTATGGGAGAGCGAATAGGAAAACGCTCTCCCATACTTGTCAGTACCTGTATTTTTTTCTGTATTTCATAAGCATCCATGCAGCCAGAATTACTGCCAGCAGTTCAGCGGCAGGATTGGCAAGCCAGATTCCGGTAACACCTAAAAGGGCAGGAAGGGCCAGAAGGCAGACGATCATAAAAACAAAGGATCTGGTGAAAGCAAGTACTGCAGATACTATTCCGTTATTCAAAGCAGTAAACATCCCACTGGAAAAAATATTAAATCCAATAAATAAAAGAGCAGTTGTGCAGATCCGGTTTCCGGTAACTGCAAGCTGATAAACCGGGGATGCTGGTTTGGTAAAAACAGACACCAGAGGTTCAGTAATCATCAGGGAGATCAGGGCAGCGCTTATAGAGATTCCTGTAATGATCTTCAGGCTCAGGCGCACCAGCTTTTTCAGTTTAAGATGGTTCTGAGCGCCGTAATAATAGCTGATCATAGGTGCAGCTCCATAGGAATATCCGCTGAAAAGGGAGCTGACAAACATCAGTACATACATGATGATGGTAATGGCAGCAACACCGTCTTCGCCAACATATTTCAGCATGGTCCAGTTAAAAATCAGAGTCGTGATTCCTGTTACCAGAGCAGTTGCCATTTCAGAGCAGCCGTTGGTTACTGTTTTTTTCAGTACAGAGAAACGATATACAGGTTTTACAAAGTGAAGCATGTTTTTTCTTTGCGAGAATACAATAAATCCGACTGCTGTAGTAACAGAATAGCCTATTCCGGTTGCCACGGCAGCGCCGCCGATTCCCATTCCAAGTATCTGTATAAAGACATAATCAAGGATAATATTTGCAATGCCTCCTGCAACAGAACAGATAAAGGACAGGGAAGATTTGCCGGAGGCAATCAGGTAAAGAGAAAAATTATTCATTAAAAGGATCGGGATAGTAAAAATCAGGTAATGACCAAGATAATCCCGGCAATAGCCCATGACTTCCAGAGAAAGCTTCATATTGGAAAAAATCATGTTCATGGCAAAGTATCCGATCGTACCCATAATAAGACCGACCAGGACATTTACAAGTATCAGACTGGTAAAATCCTGCCGGGCTTCTTTTTCTTTCTTTTCCCCCATTTTTTTCATGATAACAGCGCTGCCACCGGTAGCCAGCATGGTAGAAACAGCAGTAACCAGAGAAATAACAGGGGCAGTGAGATTAATAGCTGAAAGAGCATTCGTTCCGATGAGCCTTGATACAAAAAGCCCGTCTACCATGGTATAAAAGGACATAAACAGAGACATGGCTATGGTTGGCAGTGTAAAGAGTATGACATTTTTGAAAGTGACTGGTTTCTGATAGGCATTCAGAGATTTGTCTTTTGTCTGATTCATAAAATTCCTCCTTGTATTTTTGTTGTGCATGAGATATCATAAACTTTACAGTAAGTGTAAAGTCAAGAGGGAAATATGAAAAATCAGGAAATAAATTTAACAACAGCCCAGTTTGCAGCTATTCATGAGGTAAATCCCAGAACTCTGCATTACTATGATTCCGTAGGACTGTTTTCCCCGGAAAGAAAAGGGGAGAATCAGTACCGTTATTATACCAGCCGTCAGAGTATTGATTTTGAATATATCCGTATGCTGAAAGAGCTGAATATGAGCATTCGGGAAATTCGTTCTTATGTGCAGGAGCCGGGGCCGGATAAATTTATGAAGCTGGCCGATGAAAAAATAAATGAGATAAACAGAGAGATACAAAGGCTGGAAAAGATAAAAGAAGTTTTGAAGATCCGAAAGGAGCAGCTTGAAGTATGCAGCCGTGTGGACGATATGCTTATAGAACTGAAACAGCTTCCTGAGGAGTGTTTCCGGGTGATTCCTTTCGATATAAAAGAAGAAAATCTGAAAGATCTGTTCTCTTATGCAAAGGAATGTTGGGGGATTGAACAGTGCAGAATGGGGATCGGCAGCTATATTTCTGTTGATAAGGTAAGAGAAAAGAAATTTGGAAAATATGAAGGCGTTTTTTCTCCGGCGCTGAAAGCGGAAGAAGGAGGGGAGATTCTGATCAGGAAACGGGGGCTTTGCCTTTGCGGTTATCAGAGGGGGATCTGGGACAGACTTCCTGAGCTTTATGAAAAAATGCTGGCATTTGCCGAGAAGGAAAATCTTGTATTAAAGGGCTTTGCCTTTGAATCGGGAATGAATGATTTTGCCATAGCAGACGATAACGATTATGTAACAAGAGTAGTGATCCCTGTAGAAGAGTCTTTCTGACGGGACGGAGGCTCCGGAAGTATAATGATCATTCCTTCCAGGTCTGTGACAGAAAGTTTACTGTTGTCAAATTTATTATGTCTAATTTGTATCAGATATTTAAAATAGAAAACCGTCCGGAGAGGTTCGCTTCCGGACGGTTTTCTGTATATTACTTATAGAGTATCTATGAGTGACCGTGATTAGAACAGACCTGTGATCTTACCTGTCTCGTCAACGTCAATCTTCTCAGCTGCCGGTACTTTTGGAAGTCCTGGCATTGTCATGATTTCGCCGGTAAGGGCTACGATAAAGCCTGCACCTGCAGAAATCTTCAGGTTACGTACAGTTACCTCAAAGTCTGTAGGAGCGCCCAGTTTTGTCTGGTCATCTGTCAGGCTGTACTGTGTTTTTGCAACACAGATCGGGCAGTTGCCAAAGCCAAGATCTTCAAGCTGTTTTGCCTGTTTCTGAGCGTTAGCTGTAAGGACAACTCTCTTGCCGCCGTAGATTTTCTGAACGATCTGGTTCAGTTTGTCCTCAATGGAGCCTTCCAGCTCATAGGAGTAGGAGAAGTCATCATTTGGCTCTTCGCAGAGACGGATTACTTCTTCTGCAAGCTTCAGACCGCCTTCGCCACCTTTTGCCCATACTTCAGAAAGAGCTACGTTTACGCCCATTTCTTTACATTTTGCCTCTACAAGATCAAGCTCTGCCTTGGTATCTGTTGGGAAAGCATTGATAGCAACTACACATGGAAGTTTGTATACATTTGTAATATTGCTTACATGTTTCAGAAGGTTCGGGAGACCTTTTTCAAGAGCCTCAAGGTTCTCGTTGTTCAGGTCAGCTTTTGCAACGCCGCCATTGTATTTCAGAGCACGAACAGTTGCAACAACAACAACAGCGTTTGGTTTCAGACCTGCCATACGGCATTTGATGTCAAGGAATTTCTCAGCACCAAGGTCAGCGCCGAAGCCAGCCTCTGTAATTGTGTAATCAGCCAGTTTCAGAGACATTTTTGTAGCTGTTACAGAGTTACAGCCATGAGCGATATTAGCGAATGGTCCGCCGTGTACGATTGCAGGAACATGCTCAAGAGTCTGAACAAGGTTTGGTTTCAGAGCGTCTTTCAGAAGTGCTGTCATAGCGCCCTCAGCGTGAAGATCGCCTGCTGTTACCGGTTTCTGCTCAGAAACTTTACCGTATGTATATCCGATGATGATTCTGGAAAGACGTTCTTTCAGGTCTTTGATATCGCTTGCAAGACACAGAACTGCCATGATCTCAGAAGCAACAGTAATGTCGTAGCCGTCTTCACGAGGCATACCGTTTGTCTTTCCGCCAAGGCCGTCTACTACATTACGAAGCTGACGGTCATTCATATCCACACATCTTCTCCATGTGATCTTTCTCGGGTCAATGTTAAGAGCGTTGCCCTGGAAAATATGGTTGTCGATCATTGCTGCAAGAAGGTTGTTTGCTGCGCCGATTGCATGGAAGTCACCTGTAAAATGAAGGTTGATATCTTCCATAGGAACAACCTGTGCATAGCCGCCGCCTGCTGCGCCGCCTTTTACACCGAATACCGGTCCGAGAGATGGCTCACGAAGAGCTACCATAACGTTTTTGCCAAGCTTCTGCATACCGTCAGCAAGACCTACAGTTGTAGTTGTTTTTCCCTCGCCTGCCGGTGTAGGGTTGATAGCTGTAACAAGGATCAGCTTGCCGTCCTGTTTGTCGGTTTCTTTCAGAAGATTGTAGTCGATTTTTGCTTTGTACTTTCCGTACTGCTCCAGATATTTGTCATCAATACCTGCTTTTGCAGCGATCTCAGTAATTGGTTTCATTTCGCATTCCTGTGCGATTTCGATGTCACTCTTGAATCCCATAAGTTTTGTCTCCTTTCATAAACGGAAGCCCGAGCCCGGACAGAAAAAATATCCTGTCTGAGTAAAAAAGGGCAGTATCTGAAAGTGTCAAATACTGCCCAGACGGTCGGCTTCACAAATCTCTGACTCCCCTGTGGTTATCCACGTCTCCGCCAGTTGTCAGAGATGTTTTAAATTGATGATGAAATGGTAACATATTAATTATGGTTTGTCAATAGTTTGTCAAAAAAATATCAAAATATTATGTTGTATTTGTATATCTGATATAAAAATACTGGATGAACTTTATATACATTGCACAAGTAAAGTGTGATGCAACTGTGTTTGTAAATCGGAAACCGTCAGAGAATTACCTGGAAGTTCCGGTGAGTTTTTTCAGGATCCTGCAGCCGTGGCTGTACAGGGAAATGTGGCTCTTGTGAAGGTCAAAGAAATACCCTGTTCCTGTAAGGCTGTCAACCACAACTGAAAGAAAGGTTGCGTTCAGATGAGGATCAATCACAGTTTCTGCAATAGCACTGTTGGTGGAGATATCCTTCAGGGCTGTTCTGGTATCTTCTGTTACCCCGTTCTGATACATAATAATGATCAGACAGGCATTTTGCCCGTTACAGTCAGAATTATTAAAATTATCAATTTCACGGTCAAGTGTTCCGGACAGATCGGTAGCATCTGTCAGTTTTATATAATAGCGAACTGAATCTTTCCAGAAAGAGAATTTTTTGCGGTAATAATAACCGTTTTCATACTGGAATTTGTTTTCGCTCAGAGCCTGCTGTAAAGTCGTTTTGCCCATAGCAGGAAGAGAAGTAAGTTCCTGACCGTTCAGTTTTTTCTCCTTACGGTCTGCTTCCCACAGCAGAGCATAGCCGATATTTTTCACAATAAGAAAAACTGCTGCGATACCAAAGATAACAAAGCCGCCTATAGCAATTGCATCGCCGTTTTTTACATTATACTTCTGGAAAAATATTCCGGCGATAATAAAGCCAAAGGCTATAAGGCAGCAGACAAGCCCGGAAAAATATAGCCGGAGCCCTCTTTTTTCAGAGCGGAGCTCTTCCTGCTCGTCAAAAGTGTCAGGTACCTGGGTGTTTTCATCTTTCATAGACGATTCCTCCTGAGATGTAACTGTCTCTTATACACATCTCCGAGCCCACGAGACCGTACTAGATCTCGT
>ENA-OYYN01000025-OYYN01000025.1-human-gut-metagenome-genome-assembly--contig:-NODE-25-length-91217-cov-8.481824_pt1 | contig 91217 bp, 81 predicted proteins | sample MGYA00243249_ERZ653449 | MGnify/ENA primary metagenome ERZ653449 (study PRJEB26926, sample SAMN06165159) | human gut metagenome | biome: ENVO:00009003; feature: ENVO:2100002; material: ENVO:00002003... | reverse complement strand
GGAATCGACTGATCCATGCATGGCCTGTCAGTCCGTATTTTCCATACTGACATCTGCATACCAGTAACCGAACCGGCCGTTTTGAACCGGCTGTTTTTTGGCAAGAACAAAATGCGGAAACCCGAACATGGAAGCCATATATTTTTCGCTGCTGTAATAATGGCCTGGAACCCCCAGAATATAGCGTACCCGTTTGCGCGCCTCATCGCCTACACGGGCAAATACCAGATACCGGTAATTATAATAGCCATGAAGCAGAAAGCTGTTGTTTCCATACGTCCAGTTTTCCCTCGGTAAAAGGCCGATATCCTGAGGACGGATGGTGAGAATCTCGATGGTACCCGGACTGTCAAAAGCCTGTATCTTGGGATAGCGCTTTCGGAAGGCTTCCCACAAAAGCTCCGGACTGCCGGCGCTTTCTTCCTGCTCCAGACGCGCCAGCTTTTCGGGATTTTCTAAAGGAAATTCCTCCTCCTGAGGCAAAGAAACGCGAGCCGGATGGGAGACTAATGGCTCTGATGGCTCCTGCGCTGCCTCCTCTCTGGCCTGTTCTTTTTCTTCCACAGGCTTCTCATGTCCGGCCGGCAGTATTCCCAATATATTTCCTACTTTATTTAGGTTCTGCAAAAGCATTTGGGTACCGCTTCCCATTCTCTGATTATCTTCCGGATGATCCTGACCGCCTGCTTCCACATCTTCTTCGCTATGCGGGGCCTCTGATCCTTCCTTTTCATCTTTTAAAGCCATCTCTGCCTTTTCAATCTGTATTTCATCTTCCTCCGGCTCTTTCGTCTCCTCCCTGGCCGCTTCCCGTTCCTTTTCTTCTAAAACTAATTTCGCTCTCTCCGCCTCCAGACGTTCCTCCTCTGCCTGAATTTCCTGATTCAGTTCCGTCAGCTTTCTATGGATCTGCTCGCTCTCATCCCCTACATTCTGAGACGTTACCTCTGCCAGATCTACCTCTGCGGCCTGAGTAACTGCATCCTCCCAAATCGTCTTATACACCCGCCAGTCTTCTTCCTTTTCATGGACGGAAAGGCCATAACAGATTTCCATAGCACAGCCAGATCCTCCAATATTTTCCATCGGAATCACAGCTCTGAACTCGCCCGCTCCATTGTGAATAAAAATATTACCCAGAAAAATCTCTTTATCAGGCGCCAGCAGATACACCCCCAGATCGCTTCCTCCTGAATAAACCTTTTTTACATTTACATTCAGCCTACACTGGCCGCTTCTGGTTTCCAGCTTGGCAAATCCTATATTTTTCCCCTTTGCGCTTCCTTCATATGCATAAATATAAGAAATCAATCTTCTATAATTCACCATTTTCCTACTCCTTGCACCATTTCCAAATCGCTCCACCCCAGACCTGTCTGCCTGTCCCCAGATGGCAGCCCAGTTTCCGCTGTTACCATTATTTATATGTTTTTCCCCTTGAAAGTATGTTGAGAAAATGCTATTCTATATGGAGAAAATTGCAAAAATAATTTTCATTTTACGGAAAGGTTGGATATTATTATGAGAATCTGCAAAGCAAAAAATTATGATGAAATGAGCCGCCAAGCTGCCAATGTCATTTCCGCACAGGTAATCATGAAGCCTAATTGCGTGCTGGGACTGGCTACCGGTTCTTCACCGATCGGTACCTACAAGCAGCTGATCGAATGGTACAACAAGGGCGATCTGGATTTCTCCAATGTAAAGACAGTAAACCTGGACGAGTACAAGGGACTTACAAAGGATAACGATCAGAGTTACTATTATTTTATGTATAATAATCTCTTTAAGCATATCAATATTGACTTAAATAACACAAATATTCCTGATGGAACAGAGCCGGACAGCGCCATTGAGTGTGCCCGCTACAACCGTGTGATCGATGATATCGGCGGCATTGATCTGCAGCTTTTAGGAATCGGACACAACGGCCACATCGGTTTCAATGAGCCTGATTCTGAATTTGCAAAAATGACTCACTGCGTTGATTTAACAGAGAGCACCATTGAGGCAAACAAGCGCTTCTTCGCTTCTATCGATGATGTTCCCAGACAGGCTTATACCATGGGTATCAAGACCATCATGCAGGCAAAGACAATCCTTCTGATTGCCAGCGGTGCAGATAAGGCCCGCATCCTCCGCGAAGCTCTCTGTGGCCCTGTAACCCCTCAGGTTCCCGCTTCTATCTTACAGCTTCACAATAATGTAATCGTAGTGGCTGACGAAGCGGCTATGGCTGAGTTTTAATCATTAAAAAGCACTAAAAAACTGACAGAAAACGGTTCATCTAAAGCCGCTTCCTGTCAGTTTTATTTTATCTGTTTTATTTGAAGCTTATTTACTCCACATCCTCAAACGCCGTCACATATTCAAGCGCGGACGCGCCTTCCATATCCTGTCCATTGATCTGGACTGTAAGTGTGGAAAGCTCAAAATTCTCTATAAATGTATTTCCAATTTCTACCAAAAATTGAGTTTCTGTAACACCTTCGTTATTTTTCGCCTGATTTAAGTTCAGAACGCCTTTTGCATTTTCCTCTTCGCCGGTTTTATCAAAGGAAATAACCTCTGTTCCCTCGGTGAAAACGCCGTATCCGATCATCCTGTCTACCAGTGCCTGAGCATTGAGGTCGTCGTCGTCAAGAGAATCCATCTCCTGAACCAGGCTGTCTCCGTCGCCTTTGTGGTAAATAGAAATAACAGCTACAGGTTCTACATTTGGATCGGGAACCTTGTCTGAAGCCCCGCCAGTAGTCGGAACGACTGCCGGTTCCGGATTTTCTGCAGATACTGTGGTTGTCTCCTCCTTCTGCTTCTCAGTAGTAGGCGTGCAGGCTGCCAGAGAAACTGCCATAACTGCCGCCATCATACCCAATAACCATTTTTTCATTTAAAAACTGCCTCCTTTAATTCTTCTCAAAGCTACGGAACCAGGAGGTCAGCTTTGTCAGCGCTTTTACAAGAGCGTTCATCTCTTCCTCTGTGAGAACGTCCATCACTCCCTGTATCATCTGTTCATGAAAATACTTATGGTGCTCGTATGCCTTGATTCCTTTTTCAGAAAGTGAAATATGAACCACCCGCCTGTCCTCTGTGCTGCGGCTCCGCACCACATAGCCCTTTTTTACAAGGCTGTTCATAGAGATGGTCAGTGTTCCTACCGTCACCGACAGCTCCTTTGCGATGGATGACATATTTTTCTTCGTTCCAACGCCGATCGCATGGATGACATGCATATCATTACTGGTCAGATCCTTGTTCTCATAGCTGGTAATGGCCTTCTCTTCGATATCATTGATATCCCGGAACAGATTTACCAATACATCGTTCAGTGTATCGTAAGTCTCCACGTCTCTTCCTTTCACTTTCCTCAGTATCCTTCTCAGATACGCTCTACTGATTGTACAGTATTTTCCTGTGTCATACAAGTCCTAAAATGCTTATAAAATTCTTAAAAAACTGTGTCCTGCTGCTCATTTTCAAGCACCAGACGTTTAAATTCCTCGCCGCGCTCTTCAAAATTCCGGAATATGCCGTAGCTGGCAGCTGCAGGCGACATAACACAGCTGCGGCCAGGCCTTGTAACCTTCTTGGCAAGACAAACTGCGTCCTTCAGATGCTCTGCCAACAGCAGTCTGGACGGATTTTCAAAATCAGGATAATCTGCCGCGATTTCCTCAAAAATCCTCTTTCCTGTGGCCTCCATCAATATAATATGGGGCACCTGCGACTGTGACAGATATTCGATCAGCTCTCGGTAATCAATTCCTCTGTCCATGCCGCCGATTAAGATGGCATCCGTGTCCTTCAGAGTTTTTAACGCCTGAATTGCTGTCTCACAGATTGTAGAAATGGAATCATCATAATATTTAACGCCCTGTATTTCTCCCAGAAATTGTAAGCGATGAGGAAGGGGCTCATACTCCTTAAGGCCTTCTGTAAACGTTTCCTCTGCCATTCCCAGCAGGCTGCACACTGCATAAGCCATACCAATATCAAAATAATTATGCTGGCCCAAAAGGCGGATCTGACCGGTCGGGATCTTATAACGACGGCCCTCATAGCAGATGGATGTAACTCCATCCTTCTCCTCCACATACAAAACAGGGGCTTCTTCCCGTTTTTTTCTGTCTGCCAGATTCCCCTCTGTTTTCCAGAAACGCTCAAGCGGCGGCTCAGGGAAGGAGGACTTTGCAGTAATCAGTCTGGAAACACACTCCCCCGGCTCAGGCAGACACTGAACGCTGCAGATCAGCACATCCTCCGGGGTCTGATTTAAGAAAATGTGCTCCTTGGCCCGTACATATTTTTCCATCGTACCATAGTGATCCAGATGCTCCTCATGGATATTTGATAAAATGGCAATATGGGGTGAAACGGTCATGTATTCCAGCTGATGGCAGGAAAGCTCACACACAATCTTTGTTTCCGGTACGATCTCTTCCATAAGATCGAACACGGGAATTCCGATATTTCCTGCCAGAACCGTATCGTATCCTGCATGTTTGAGCAAATGATACAGCAGCGTGGTAATCGTACTCTTTCCCTTGGTGCCCGTGATACCGATAATCTGATCGCGGAAGCACCTGAAAAACACCTCTGTCTGGGAAAGGATCTGACAGCTGTAATCCTGCACCGGCTTTTCCAGTACCACTCCGGGACTTTTGAAAACCACATCATAATCATTCAGACAGCTCTGGTAATCCGGCCCGCTGATCCATTTTCCAATCCCTTCCGGCAGCTCCCCGGGCGCCGACTGATCCGCGATATCCACGGACTGAAAGGTTCCCAGACGCCGCAGCACCTCCCATGTGGATTTCCCCTCTCTTCCAAAGCCCAGCAAAAGTATCTTTTTCCCCCGTACCCAGGGATCAATTTTCTCTATCACAGTCCGTCTCCTCGTCTCCTATGCTTCCTTTGTACACCTTTCCCTGACAAATTTTTCCCAGGGTTCAGGCACCAGATTGCTGCTGTCAAAATAAGCGGAAAACTTATTTTTCTCTGTCTGATACCGCTCATACAGGCCTGTTTCTTTATAATGTTCAAATAAAAGCGGAAGCTTCTTCCCCTCTTTTTCCATCCGCTCAATCGTTAATACAATGGCAGAATTGATCTCATCCCGGCTTCCCACACACTCAAAGGGCTTTTCCTCCTGAATACCCGTAAGCTGATCCAAAAGAGGCTTCATCTCCTCATCCTGCAGCATATTTCTTCCGAAAATCTTCTCCACCTCTTCCTCCGAAAGGAACGGGGACAGGATCAGATATACAAAGAGGCACTTGGGGCAGTGTCCGCACCAGCTGTCTGTTTTGCTGCCTGCATTGCAGCTCCTGAAAATGGCATGGTACTGCTTCTGCTGTGCAAAAAAGCGGGCAATCTGAAACTCGCTTAAGGGGCGCAGCATACTGAAATAGTACGCGCTTCCTGGAAGATATTCTGCCTCGTAGCGGTGAAAATCCTCCTCGAATTTAAAACTCTTGGAATACTGATGATTGACCGTACTTCCCTTTACGGTGCTCTCATTTGCACTGGATTCATTTGACAGTGCCACATAGGAAAGTCCGGCCATTCTGGCTGCCATAATGCCTGAAAAAGCTACCAGCGCAGAAAACGGAGTATGGCCGTTTAAATAGCCCTGACGGTTTAATTCCAGCATATTCTGATCCAGCGTACGCTTTACATAAATCACATGATCCTCATCCAGTCCGGCTGCCTCTGTGGTATGGATTGTGGCTCCTCTGGAATTGATAATATAGGCATATACAGGAACGCCTGCGCCCTTTAAAAGTTCCAGGGTCACTGCGGAATCCTTACCTCCTCCGACAGGAACCAGCACTCCCTTTTCCGAACCGCTGACGGAGGAAAGACGCCCCTGTTTAAAAATAAATTCCGGATCATCACAGACAACATCGGATGCGTCTTCCGTTTCAGATGGCCTGCAGTGGATTTCCATAAAATCCTGAGCATTGGCCTCAGAAATATCATTCACATAGAAAAACTCTCCCAGTCCATTAAAATACAGATCCTTCCACCAGAGAATCTGACGGTCATTTAACACACCTGCTTCCACAATCACCTCCGGTGAGCAGGTAATCTTCCAGTAGCTTACCAGCTCAACCATACCCAGAGAAAAAATCATTTTCCGGAACAGACCGTCCTTCTTCCATATTTTCCCATCATTTACCGTCTTGGGAAACGTCCAGGTGGGCGCAAAGGAGGATAATCCCTCTATCTCAAAATCATATGTAATCTTATATGTAAATTCTGTTTCTTCTGTCTTATATCCGTGATAATAAAAACGCGGAAATTCCTTCCGAAATTTCTGATATCGTTCCATAAAAACCTCTTTCTGCTGTATGCCTCTGACAAACAGAAGCGTTTTCCGGAATCAAACCCGCCTGTCCCAAGCGGAAATCCGGGGTATACACGGTCAATTATAGTGTGCAAACGGTTATTTTGCAATGAATATTTCCCTGCAAATAACCTCTAAACCATCATGGCTGACAAAACGGCGCTGGCTGCCAGACCGACAGCGGACGCCAGAAGCCCCCCGGCAAGCGTGTACCGGGTCTTCCGAATTCCCACAGACCCGAAATAGATACTCATGCAGTAAAGAACCGTTTCCGTACTTCCCATGAGAATAGAAGCCATCAATCCCACTCTGGACTCCGTGCCGTATTCCTTAAAAAGATCCAAAACCAGGCCTGTTGCCGCAGAATTTGACACCAGACGTACCAGCGCTGTGGGGATAACGGCATGAGGCAGTCCCAGAAAGGAAGCCGGCGCCTTTAACAGTTCTCCAAACGCATCCAAAAGGCCGGAGGAACGCAATATACCTACTGATACCATCAGGCCGATCAGTGTAGGGAAAATCCCCCCTACTGTTTTCACCCCATCCTTTACTCCCCGGATAAAATCATCCAGCACAGGACGTCCGGATAAAATACCAAAGCCTACGATATAGAAGATCATAAGAGGCACCATAGCATCTGAAAGAAAAAGCAGAAAAGACATAAAAACCGCCCCACAGGACTTTTATACAGCTTATTCCTGTAAGGCGGTGATTATGTTATATGACGGCTGTCTCCCAATGCCTGGTATTATTCACCTGCCTGAAAAAGCGGCGTAGAATAATACCGGTCTCCGCTGTCCGGCAGCAGTACAACAATGGTTTTTCCTTCATTTTCAGGCCGCTTGGCAGCCTGTAAGGCTGCATACAGCGCTGCGCCGGAAGAAATACCCGTCTGGATTCCCTCTGTTTTAGCCAGCATACGGGCTGTTTCAAAGGGAATTTCATTATCCACGGCAATGATCTCATCATATACCTCTGTATCCAGCACCTCCGGCACAAATCCCGCTCCGATCCCCTGAATCTTATGCGCTCCGGCAGCACCGCCTGACAGCACTGGTGAAGCAGCCGGTTCCACTGCTATTACCTGAATGTGCGGATTCTTTTCCTTTAAATATCCTCCGGTTCCTGTAATCGTGCCCCCAGTTCCTACAGAGGCCACAAAAATATCCACCTGTCCCTCTGTGTCTCTCCAGATCTCAGGCCCCGTAGACTCTCTGTGGGCTTTGGGATTTACAGGGTTTACAAACTGGCCTGCAATCATACTTTGGGGAATTTCCTTTGCCAGCTCCTCTGCCTTTTCAATGGCTCCGCTCATTCCCTTGGCGCCTGGCGTAAGAACAAGCTTTGCCCCGTATGCCTTTAATATATTTCTGCGTTCCTCACTCATGGTATCGGGCATGGTTAGGATCACCTGATATCCCTTCGAGGCCGCAATCGCTGCCAGACCAATCCCTGTATTTCCTGAGGTAGGCTCAATGATAACAGAACCTTCTTTTAATAATCCCTTTGCCTCTGCATCCTCTATCATGGCCTTTGCAACACGGTCCTTTACACTTCCTGCCGGATTTAAATACTCCAGCTTCAGAAGGAGCCTTGCTTTTAATCCTTCCTTCTTTTCCAGATTTACGGCCTCCATCAAAGGCGTATTTCCCACCAACTCCGTGATTCCGTTTAATATACCTGCCATAAACCTCATCCTTTCCTTTTCGGCGTTCCATCGTTTGGTGCCAGTCTGATTTGGTTGGATTATAGAACCCACCATTCCTTTTGTCAAGGCATACGTGAACCGATCCGTTTGAAGCGGAATATTTATTCTCCAATGTTTTTAACAAAAATCAAAAAAAGATGCCATTTTACCGAAAAATCCGATATAATATAGAAAGATTCTTCCATGTACAAAAAATCATAATGGAGAGGAGTTGTATGATGGCAGATATATGGGATTTTTTTGAAAATATGGATGAACTTGTTTATGTAGCCGATATGGATACCTACGATATGGTATATATGAACCGGCGGGCAATGACACAATACGCACTTACATCACCTGAACAGTATCAGAACCGCAAATGCTACGAACTGCTCCAGAGCTGTTCTTCTCCCTGTGCCATGTGTACCAACAGCAAGCTCTGCCCCGGAGAATTTTTTGAATGGTCCCGGTATAATCCCATTGTAAAAAGAGCTTATATCCTGAAAGATACCATGGTAATCCGGGACGGCAGAAGATTACGGATTGAAATTACGATCGATATGAACGTCCACCAGCGGGAAAAGCTGACAATTGAGGATCAAACCGATACAGAAGCGCTGATCAACGAGGGGCTTCGCTTTGCGTTAGCCGCAGAAACACCGATCCGTTCTATTGATATCCTGCTTCAATATATGGGACAGAGCTTCAGCGGAGAACGGGCCTACATCTTTGAGCGGAACAGCCAGAATTCCTTTGACAATACCTTTGAATGGTGTTCTGACCAGGTGCTGCCTCAGAAAAATATCCTCATAAATATTCCTGAACAGGACTTAAACAGTTGGGTACAGGCCTTTAATCGAAATGAAAATGTCCTGATTACAGATATTGAAACAATCCGTACAGCGGATCCAGATGTTTATTCTCTGCTAAAGCCGCAAAACATACACTCTCTGGTTGTCAGTCCCATAATGGATGGACGCCGGCTGATTGGTTTTTATGGAATTGACAATCCACCGCTGGAGCTGATGAGCCATATTTCCTTTACACTGCAGCTCTTCGGCCATTTTATTTCTTCTATTCTAAAGCGGCGGGATCTGGTGGAGCGGCTTGAAAACCTGAGCTTTTATGATCAGCTCACCGGCGCCAAAAACCGTCATGCCATGAACGAGTTTTTAAGCGTCCTCCCAATCAAGACAAGCCTGGGTATTCTGTACGCCGATGTAATGGGCCTAAAACAGATCAATGACACCCAGGGGCATCAGGCCGGCGATCAGACGCTGATCCGATGCTGCCGCTGTCTGATGGAGCATTTTCCTAAAAATACCGTCTTTCGCGTTGGAGGCGATGAATTTCTGATCCTGTGTGAGAACTGGTCTCAGATGGAATTTGAACACGCAGTAAACTGCCTGAAAAATGATATGATAGAGGGCGTGTCCTTTATGGCTGTCGGCTCCGTGTGGCTTCCATGCTGTGATGAAAATATAGAAAAATACATTTCAGATGCGGACAGCCGGATGTATGAAAATAAAAGAGCCTACTACCAGTCCAAGGGTCACGACCGCAGAAAGCGCAGGGAATAAGGCATAAAAAATGAGCCGCTGCCGGAAAAATAATCTCCGCAGCGGCTTTTTTATAATATAACAGTAAACACGTCAGGCTGCGCGCTTAGTGGATCGCATCCTGGTAGAACTCATATGCCTCTTTATCGGTAAAGCCTTCATGAACGATCTTACGAATCGCTGCACTCATCTCTACTGGATGATTGGACTGGAAGATATTTCTTCCCATGTCAAGACCTTTTGCTCCGCCCTGAATGGATCTGTAAGCCAGTGTCAGAGCTTCATCCTCAGGAAGCTTCTTTCCTCCTGCAACCACGATCGGAACAGGGCAGGCAGCTACAACTTCTTCAAAGTTATCGCAGTAATAGGATTTTACAATATTGGCGCCCAGTTCAGCCACCATACGGGTAGCCAGCTTAAAGAAACGATCTGTACGCTCCATCTGCTTGCCTACTGCAACAACGCCCATCACAGGGATTGAATACTGCTGGCCCAGATTTACCGCTTTGGAAAGGTTGTCCAGACTGGACAGCTGTCCGTCTGCGCCTACGAAGGTCTGGATTGCCAGACAGTCTGCGTTCATTCTGCAGGCCTCTGCAGCATCTACAGCCAGTACCTCATGAGAAAGGTCATCATTCAGCATAGAGGAACCGGAGGTAGCTCTGAGTGCAACACCCTTTCCGCCGATCAGCGCCGGATCTACGCAGCTTCTGAGCGCCCCTCTGGTACCCATCAGCACATCAATGTTAGGAATGAGCTTTGGAATGATAAGATCCAGTCTCTCCAGGCCTGCTGTGGAACCCATAAAATAGCCATGGTCAAATGCGAACATTACCGTATTGCCGCTCTTCGCATCAAAAATATTGGACATATGTTTTTTCATGCCCCAGTCCAGCGCATTTGCACCTTTTACATAAAATCCTTCCTGGTTGGCAAATGGAGCGTCCAGATGATAATTTTTTGCAACTTTTACACCTTCAAGATCTGCCATAATATTACTCTCCTGTCTTTGTTCATCTTTTTGGGGTTCAATCCAGATTCCATTGAATCTGCAATGCCAGACCGGACTGTGACATCCGGCCTGACTGGCGGTTCGTATTCTTTAGAAATCGTAATTAGCTACGTTATCTTTGTTGAAAATCAGTCTCTCTGGCATCAGCACAACACCATTGTTTTCTGGTGCAGTTTCTGCGCCTTCTACCAGACAGTCATTCGGCATTACCTCAACCTCACCAATCTCAGGGATGTTGATCTTATCGCCGACTTTTACAGTATTTCCAGCTGCCAGATAAGCGGTCAGGTAGCAGCCCATAGCGCCCTGTACGCCGCAGTCCCACAGACCCCACTGCTCGATCACGTCTGCTTCACAGTAATCCTTGATAGACATTGGGGATGCAAAACCGGTGATCGTTACATCATTCTTGGTCAGACCCTTGTTCTGTGCTGCCTTACACTGTCCCGGAAGAGCGGTAGAGTCATTACAGATGATCAGGTCGATATCGCTGTGTGCCTCAAGAATGGATGCTCCGATGGAAACAGCCTTCTCTGCATCCTGCTCAGAATAGTAGTTATCCGGAGCAACATTCTCCCAGTTCGGGAAGTTCTCTTTAATATAAGCCTCTCCGGCTACCTGCCAGGAGTTCTGATCAGCTACAGTTGCCTGAGAATAGTGCCAGCAGTATTTAATTGTATCCTTCTCAGGATCTTTGCCTCTCTTTGTCAGGGAATCTGCACCCATATCTACCAGCATCTGGCCCAGAATTTCAGGAGTACCCTGAGATACCATCAGGCTGCGGGCAGTATCAGAAACATCAGAATCCCAGGTTCCTACGGTTACACCGCTGGAAATCGCATCTGTAAGAGCAGAATCCAAACCGGTAGCATCTACAGAAGAAATACAGATTCCATCCACGCCAGATGCAATGGCATTATTGATTACCTGAACCTGATCTGCAACAGATGCATTAGAGGATCCCTGATAATCTACAGTAAAGCCCCACTTCTCAGCATACTTCTGCGCACCGTTGTTAGCGGATTCAAAGAATGCGTTTCCGGTCAGTTTCGGAACGAATGCAACGTTCAGTCCTTCAACGGATTTTACATCACCGGATGATTCAGCAGACTCTTCTGCTTTTGCTTCCGTTTCTTCTTTGGCTTCAGTCTCTGCCTTTGCCTCAGTTTCTGTCTTCGCCTCAGTCTCTGCCGGTGCTTCTGCCGGCTTGGAGCCGCATGCGCTTAAGGAAGCTACCATGGAAGCTGCAAGTGCCATTGCTATCAGTTTCTTCTTCATAAATAAAATCCTCCTTTTTGTTATGCATCTGCTGCATATGATCTTTGTTTGTAACGTTTTAGAACCGCCGTCTTTATTTTAATGGAGCATTCCATTAAGATACTATTTTTTGTCCTTCTGGTGAAGGGCAGCTACTACCTTTGGATTGGTCAAAAGAGACCGGCCGATTACAACTACCAGAAGAAGCAGGCCAACCGGAATATCCAGATACTGCTGCGGAACCTTAAAGCAAAGGGGAAGTCCAAACTTTAATACGCCGATTACCACAGCTGCCAAAGCTGTTCCTACTACAGAGCCTTTGCCGCCGGTAGAAAGCGTGCCGCCCAGAACTACGGCTGTAATGATTGGAAGAGTAAATGTCACACCGATATCTGATTTAGCCGTTCCAATATAGGAAGTCAGGATGATTCCCGCGATCGCTGCGCTGATGCCGGACAGAATATATGTAGTCATGGTGATCAGCCGGGTATTGATACCAGAAAACTCTGCCGCATCTTTATTCACACCGATCAGGAAAACCATACGCCCGTACTTGGTCTTATTCAGAAGTACATAGGCGATCACTGCCAGCACCAGGAAGATAATAACCTGACACGGAATGACTCCGAACAGTTTAAATTTGGAAATCTGCAGAAAGCTGTCCGGAAATCCACTGATTCCCTTATAACTCTCAGTCGCAGATAAATTCGATACCAGAAGCGCCACACCTGTAAACAGGAAGCTGCCTCCTAACGTCACTACCATTGGCTGTACGCCGCAATACGCTACAAAATAACCAGAAAGAGCGCCGCATACACCTGCAACAACAACAGCCAAAGCTACAGCCGCCCAGATGTTCATGCCCCCATCCTGCCATGCCACACCCAGAACAATAGAGGATAAACCTACAATGGAGCCTGCCTGGATATCAATTCCGCCTGTGATCATAACAAAGGTCACGAACAGGGAAATGATACAGATAGAAATAATGTCATTTAAACTGCCAAACAGTACTCTTGGCATTAAAAACTTGGGATTCTTTGTCGCAAATATCACAATTTCAGCAAACAAAATCAGCAGCAGAACAAATTCCCAGCTCGTAAAAAACTTTTTTGCCTTTTCAGGAAAAGTGGTTTTCATACTTTCTGATCTCCTTTCTGCCCTGCGTTACTTTTTGCCTTATTGGTTCTGGCCTTTAAAATCTCATGACGGTTCTTAACAATCCCATGGTTCTGAGCCACTGTCGTTACCACCACGATCACGATCAGCATAATACCGGTAATGGTATTGTCATAATCAGATGAAAAACCCAAAAATACAAGGATACGGCTGATCGAGGACATGATGATCGCACCGATTGCTGCTCCGAAAAGGCTTCCCTGGCCTCCCGTCAATGCAACACCGCCCAATACACAGGCTGCAATCGCCTTCATTTCATAGTTGTTTCCTGCGGTTGGTGTGATAAAACCGATACGGGAAGCATATACCATACCCGCTACAGCTGCCATAATGCCGCAAATCACATATGCCAGAATCTTAGTCTGAACCGTAGGGATACCTACCAGCGTAGCACCGGAGATATTGTCACCCACAGCAGTGAAATATCTTCCTTTTCTTGTCTTTGTCACAATGTAATTGGCAATCAATACCAGCACAATTGTCACTGCATAAAACAGGGTAAGCTCTTCTGCGATCTTAATATTGGAAGCTTTGGTAAAGGATGCCGGCAGGTTCTCTACCCACGCACCGCCGGTATATACATAGATCAATCCTCGTACCACACCATTGACACCCAGTGTAAAAATCAGGGAAGGAATATTTAATATGGAAACACCAAAGCCATTTACCAGTCCGATCACTGCTCCGACAGAAACGGCTGCCAGTACGGCTGTTACCACACTTCCTCCATCCCGCAGGATCGTCGCGCCGACAGCGGCACTCATTCCCAGAGTCGCACCAATGGATACGTCAATCTCTCCTGTCAGGATCACAAAAGCAATTCCTACCGCCAGAAGCGTAAATACGACCGAATCATTTAAACAGTTCAGCAGACTGGCAGGCTGCCAGAAATCCTTATTCACCAGGCCTACCAGCAGGATCAGCAGCACCAGGAAAAGCAAGCTTCCTGCTTCGCGGGCCTTCATCATTTTCTTTACTCTATTCATGTCAGCCCTCTCCTTCTTCTTTTACATCAAACGATGCATTCATCAGTGTGTTCTGATCGATTTCCGACTTTGACAGCGTTCTTGTCACATGCCCCTGGAACATGACAACCGCCCGGTCAGACAGTTCAATAATCTCTTCCATATCCGAAGAAATCAGCATGATCGCCACGCCTTTTTTCTTCAGTTCCAGGATAATCGAATATACATCACCTCTGGCTGCTGCGTCAATACCACGGGTCGGTTCATCTAAGATTACCAGCTTAGGAAGAGAGGAAAGGCATCGCCCAATCACTACCTTCTGCTGATTTCCACCCGAAAGGCTGCCGCAGGACTGCTCCTGTCCGGTTACCTTTGTCCTGAAATCATCAATATATTTCTGAGTGATTTCCTGCTCTTTCTTCTTATTAAGAAACACCTTTCCCATCGCGATATTAAACAGCAGAGAGGATGTCGTGTTGGCTGCTACGCTGCTCATTCCAAACACACCGTTCTGCCGACGATCCTCAGGTACATAGTTAATACCTGCCGCAATCACATCTCTGGTCGAAAGCCCTTTTACATCCTTTCCCTCCAGAAGCACTTTTCCTGAAAGTGGTTTTTCCCGGCCAAAAATCGTAGTTGCCAGTTCCGTCCGGCCTGCTCCGACCAATCCGGCCACACCCAGGATCTCTCCTGGATAAACCTCAAAATTGATATCCTCAAATCCATAACCCGAAAAATGCTCCAGCTTTAAAACAGGCTTTAAATTTGTATAATCAATCGTAATCTCTTCTGTTTCGCGCTTCTCTACCTCTTCCATATTAGGAGGCAAAAGCCCCTTCACCAGCATCTCTCTTGTAAAATCACCAATGGGTCCCTTCAGTGTGATCACGCCGTCCCGCATGATCGCCACATGAGTACCAATGGTAAATACCTCTGCCATGCGATGAGTGATATAAATAATGCCGATCCCGCGGCTTTTAAGATCTGTCACTACCTTAAATAATGCTTCCACCTCATCAAAGGTCAGCGCCGATGTAGGCTCGTCCAAAATCAGCACCTTGGCATTTCTCATCATACCTCTGAGAAGCTCTACGATCTGCTGCTCTGCAATAGACAAACTCAGCGCCTTTCTGCTAAGATCCAGATTCCAGCCGATATCTTTTACAATTTTTACCAGACGGCTGTGCAGCTCCGACTTCACTCCGGTAAACCCGATAAGGATGTTTTCCTCTACTGTCATATTAGGAAACAGCATGGGCTCCTGAGGAACCATGTAAATTCCCTTTTGAAGGGAAACAACGGGCTTAAAACTGGAAATGCGTTCTCCGTCTATGTAAAGCTCGCCCTGATCCGGCTGATAGATTCCCATAATAATCTTCATGAGAGTCGATTTTCCGGCTCCGTTTCCGCCGATCAGCGTCAAAACCTCTCCTCTTCCAACACTTAAATCAATTCCCTTCAGCACTACGTTCAGACCAAATCTCTTTGTGATCCCGCGTACAGAAAGCAATTCTTGTCCTGTCTGTTCCTGGACGGTCTGGCTCATGTCAATCCCCTCTCCGATTTTGTATTTTTGTTTGACTCTCAAACATTTTTACCACATACTCAGTATAATCATATCGCCCATGTTTGTCAAGTTGTTTCTATTTTTTAATATTTAAAATGCATAATACTATTGATTTTTTTATTTTTTTGTTATATATTTTATACATCATACGGCTGTTTTCATTATCTTGCTCATTTATACAAGCTGTATTGACACCTTTTTCCCTTTATGGTATATTTATTTGCATATTGAACATATGTTATGTATAATATCATTTGTTCATAATTAACTGTAATTATAAAATATTCAACTAAGGGGTAAATACAATGAAGTATGATGATGAACTGATCTTAAAGGCCGCCTGGTATTATTATATTGAAAACATGACCCAACAGGCGATCGCATCCAAGCTGGAGATTTCCCGCATGAAGGTAATACGCCTGCTGGACGTTGCCAGAGAAACCGGAGTAATCCAGTTTCGGATCTCTCCTGATTTGGGGAAACACCTTCCGGTTGAACAGGCCCTGCGGGAAAAGTGGGATCTGAAAGATGTTCTCATCATTCCAACACCGGATGACCGAAATCAGCTGAATGAATACCTGGCTCTGGCTGCCGCCAACTATCTGGCAGACCGTATCTCGGAAAACACCTTTATCAATATGGGATACGGCGATACGCCGTCACGGGTGTTAAACCACCTGGCCAATATCATTGACACGCCGGTTTCTGTCGTATCCTTTACCGGAGGCGTCAACTACTATCTTCCTAACAGCACTTCAAATGTGTTTAAGGCAAGACTCCATTTATACCCCGCTCCTCTGCTTCTTTCCTCCAAAGAGGTCTGCCAGGCTATCTTACAGGAGCCAAGTATGATGGAAATCCGGCGGATGGTAGGACTTTCCTCCTTTTCCATTGTAGGAATCGGAGCCATGAATAATGATGCAACCATCATTTCCAATGGCATTTTAAGCAAAAATGATTTTACCTATCTGACGATGAAGGGCGCTGTAGGAGACGTACTGACCCACTTTATCGATAAAGACGGTGCTCCTGTTGTCACTAATATTGAAGACCGTCTGATCAGCACCCCGCTGTCCACTCTAAAAGAGCTGAATAATGTCATCGGCATTGCCGGAGGCGAACAGAAAGTTACTGTGATCAAGGCAGCTTTAAAGGGCGGTTACATTGATTCCCTGATCACAGATGAAGAAACTGCAAGAAAATTGATAGGAGAATAAAACTATGGCAAAGTATTTAATGGCGATCGACGCCGGAACCGGCAGCGTCCGCGCTGTCCTCTTTGACCTGGAAGGAAACCAGCTGGGATGTTCCCAGCAGGAGTGGGAGCACGCTGAGAACCCCAGATATCCCGGCAGCATGGACTTCGATTGGGTACATAACTGGGATCTGGCCAGAAGCTGCATCCAGGATGTGATCTCAGAAACCGGAATCGATCCAGCCGAAATCGGCGCTGTTTCCACTACCTGCATGCGCGAAGGCATCGTTCTCTATGACAAAGACGGCAATGAAATCTGGGCCTGTGCCAACGTAGACGCCAGAGCCAATGATGAGGTAGCCGAACTGATCCATTCCTATCCGGGCCTGGAAAAGGAACTCTATCTGGAATCCGGCCAGTCCTATGCACTGGACGCCCTTCCAAGGCTTCTCTGGGTAAAGAACAAGCTGCCGGAAATCTATGAAAAGATCGACCGTATCGGCATGTTTAATGACTGGCTGATCTACAAACTGACAGGTATCCTGGCGGTAGAGCCTTCTAACGGCTCCACGACCGGTCTGATGGATTTGAAAACCAGAACCTGGGATCCGTCAATTCTGGATCGCTGCGGATTAAAGAGCAGCATCTTCCCTCCGGTAAAGGAATCCGGCACAGTCGCCGGAACCGTCACTGCCAATGCAGCCTTACAGACAGGCCTCACAGAAGGAACGCTCGTTGTAGTAGGCGGCGGCGACGCCCAGCTGGGATGCATTGGCGTAGGCGCTGTAGATGCCAATGATGCCGCAATCTTCGGCGGAAGCTTCTGGCAGTACGAATACAATACAGACCGTGCTGATACAGACCCCCAGTGCCGCGTTCGCGTCAACTGCCATGCAGTAAAAAACATATGGCAGTATGAAGCCCTGGCATTTAAGCCCGGTCTGGTGATGCGTTGGTTCCGGGATGGCTTCTGCCAGCTGGAAAAACAGCTTGCCGAGAAATCCGGATGTGATGTCTATGACCTGATGAACCGGGAAGCCGAAAAAATCCCCGCCGGCTGCTATGGCATGATGTGCACCTTTTCCGATGTAATGAACTTTATCAACTGGAAACACGCCGCTCCTACGTTTACAAATTTCCAGCTGGATCCGGCTCATTTTAACCGATATACCTTTTACCGGGCAATCCTAGAAAATACCGCCTTGGTTACAAAAGGCCACATGGAACTGGTACAGGAATCTACCGGACATATGCCATCCGAGGTTATCTTCGCCTCCGGCGCCTCTAAGAGCCCGCTCTGGAGCCAGATTCTGGCGGATGTACTTGGCATCCCTGTAAAGGTTCCTGCCGTCAAGGAGGCCACCGCTCTGGGAGCAGCCCTGATCGCAGGCTATGGCGCAGGAATTTACCCGGATATCTCTGCCGCCGCTAAAAAGCTGGTAAAGATCGACCACACCTATCTGCCGAATATGGAAAATCACAAGGTATACTGTGAAATGTATCTGCAGTGGAAAAAGCTCTATGCCGCCCAGCTGGCTCTGGTAAACGAGGGACTTACCACCCCCATGTGGACCGCACCCGGTATTTAATATTTGTTTCATCACGATAAATTAAACTGTGCAGCTGCACAAAAGGAGGATCCTATGTATATTATAAATGAAAATGAGAGAGAATACCGCTTTGGTGACAGCGGTCCCAAATACCTGATGAAGGGCCCGCGTATGAATTTCGCCATTGTACAGTTCATGCCCGGTCAGGATTTCACCGCTCATTACCATAATGTAATGGAAGAAAACTTCTTCATCCTGGAAGGCAAGATCGACATTGTTGTAGACGGAAAAGTAAACACGCTCTCCGCCGGCGATCTGATCCATATCGAACCATCTGAGGTTCACTACTGCATCAACAATTATGACGTTCCCGTTAAAATGATCTCCACTCTGGCTCCTTATCAGGAAGTCGATAAGGTGGAGGTAGAAAATTACACTTACGAAAAATAAACCATATTCAAATGACGCCGCGTGTCATCACCGGCGTCATTTTTTTCTTCCCATTATCTTACAAAATATGACAGCTGCAATTGTACTGGCGGCTGTAGCCGCCAGACACGGCCCGGTTATCGCCGCAGGAGACGGGCTTCCGTACTGGCTCCGATAGGCGATCATATTTACAGGGATCAGCTGCAGGGAGGAGATATTCAGTATCAGAAAGGTGCACATATCCGTGGTTGCTGTAACCGGATCACCTGCAAAGCCGCCATGACCGGATCCCTCCGCTTCTTTTTTTAATTCTTCCATAGCTTTTAATCCCGCAGGGGTAGCTGCCCAGCCAAGCCCTAATATATTGGCAATAAAATTAATGGAAATCTGTCTGGCCGCCTCACTGTCCGGAGAAAGATGCGGAAAAAGGAAACGCAGCACCGGCCTCATCGTCCTGGAAAGACGTTCGATCAGTCCCGCTCCGCGGCCGATTTCCAGTATTCCCGTCCACAGCGACATAACTCCCAGCATTGTAATGCATAAGGATACCGCCTCTTTTGCCGAGGCCAGCGCTCCCTGAGTAACCTGATCCAGCCTTCCATGGACCGCCGCCCACAAAATTCCCGACAGGATCATTCCTGACCAGAGGACATTCAGCATACGCGTTCTCCTTTTTCTATCCTGCCTGATATTCTATGCCCGAACATCCATAAATATTCCTTTTAAGATCCCCCTCCCCTTGACACCTCACCCCACTGTCCTGCTATAATAACAGCATCATATCAAGAAAGGATGTTTTAATATGTTGCAGCTGAACAGGCTGTCACACATGGTCAAACGGGAGCTGAAGGAAACCTTCGTTCCCAAAACTACGGTTTCTATTATCATTGGCACAGCCATTACCACCTTTGGACTTTATAATGTCCACCAGCAGGCCGATATTACCGAAGGCGGTATCCTGGGACTGATCCTTTTACTGAATTTCTGGCTTGGCATGTCCTCCTCTCTGCTGTCCCCGGTACTTGATTTTCTCAGCTATCTCATGGGATTTAAGTATCTTGGAAAAGAATTTTTAAAGACTTCCATATTTGCCACATTGTGTATGGCCGGATTTTTCCGTTTATGGGAGCTTTTTCCTCCGCTCCTCCCCAGCCTGGCAGATATCCCTTTTGCCGCTTCAGTCCTGGGAGGCTGTTTTATCGGAATCGGCTGCGGCCTTGTAGTCCGCCAGGGCGCTTCCTGTGCGGGAGATGACGCGCTGGCCCTTGTAATTTCCAAGATAACCGGATGGCGGATTTCCAGAGCCTATCTTTTTACCGATCTTACGGTTCTTATTTTGTCCCTGTCCTATATCCCCTTAAAACGGATCATCTACTCTTTGATCACGGTTACAATTTCATCGTATCTCATTGATTTTATCACCCGTTTTGGACAAACTAAGGAAAATACGGCTGCCGAGGTATAATTTTGTGTATTACAGGTTATCCACAACCTAAATGTAGTGTTCTGTCGATTTTACACCATATATGTTGTGTTTATCGGTGGATAATGTGGATAACTTTGTGGATAACCTTGTTTATACCTTGGGGAAAGTCAAGGGAAAACATGGGGAAATATGTATTTTTATGTGGAAATAGCTTCTATTGTTAAATATTTATCCACATTTTTGACGAATTTTCCCTGTTTCTGTAAGAATATTTACATTTCTTTACGTTTTTATAAACCCTATTGACCCTGGAGCAGCTCCATCCTTTATCCTTACACTGTCAGTAATGACGCAGACCCGCCAGGGAGAAACGCTTCTCCCGGCGGGTCTTCCCCCTTTTATGGTGTCTGATCGGACTGTATCACGGGCATATAAAGCTCCAGATAATATGTATCCGTCTCTTCTCCCAAAAAAGAACTCATGTTGTTGGAGTACAGCATCCCGGAAGGCGTAATCCCCCGTTTTTCTGCCCACTCTGTCATTTTTTCAGCAGCCGCATAATCCGGAAGCAGCTCTTTTGACGACTCTATAGTATAGATACAGGGTACCGTATCCGTAAGCGGATATCTGGACAGATCAAAGCTTTTACTGATAAAATGCTCCAGTCCCCTGTACACCAGAAGCTGCGTCCCTCTGTTTTCCAGAGACTCATGTTCCACAGAGAACATATTGTAAAAATATGCCATATCCAGGCCGCTGACCTCGGAGGACATGGAAAACCACTGGCGAAGCCCATCATATATATCCTCGCAGGTATCCAGAATATATGCCTGCGGAAACTTCTTCAGGCTGTATTTCCCCATACAGTCCTCGATACAGTCCATATCCTTTAAAGACAGGCTCATCCTGGCGATACTCTGCCTGCGCCTGAGGATTTCTTCCTCTTCTTCCTTGATCCTCTGCTCCAAATGCCTCCTCATACCGGCAACGCTTCTATTGTCCTTAACCGATTCCCGGATTTCCTCCAGACTGTCATTCATCTTTCTCCGGTAAACAATGCACATCAGCCGATAGATATCTTCATCTGAAAAATACCGATATCCATTTTCCTTTTTGTTCGCCCGGATCACGCCCTTTTTTTCATAAAAACGCAGCGCATCCCGGCTTAATCCAACGATGCGGGACACATCTCCGATGAGATATTCCTTCTTTTTATCTGCCATTTTTCTTTTCCTTGCTGTTTTAACATTTTTTGACGTTTCTATCTTACCTGCAAATCGGAAGCAGGTCAACGGAGGGGGGCAAATAAAAAGAGCCGGATCCTTTTCCGACTCCTTTTCATACCATTCTATCCGATCAGCAGTGCATTCATAACGCCTTCTACGGTTTCGATCCGCTCGGAACGGAAGGCGTTGCTTCCGCAGAACAGAAGCGCTGTATCCTCAGCTCCTTCTGCCGCATTCACAAGGGCATTGGTAATGCAGTATGGGATCGTCTTAATATCACAGTGCTCCAGACACTGGAAGCAGGCTCTGATGGCAGGACGTTCTCCTTCTTTGATCTTCTTTAAGAAGGGATTTAAAATCGCTCTTCCGGGCATACCTACCGGGCTCTGAGTGATGACGATATCCTCCTTTGAAGCCTGAATATACGCCTGTTTATAGACATCCGGCGCATCACATTCCTCCGTTGTCACAAAGCGGGTAGCGACCTGGACTCCCTCTGCTCCCAGCTCAAACTGGTGCTTTACATCCTCATGGGTGTAAATGCCTCCGGCAGTAACCACCGGGATATGGGTATCGTATTTCTCCTCATATCCCTTTACCACCTTCATAATTGCCTTTACTTCCTCATCATAAGCGGCCTGGTCATAGGTCTTCTCCACATCTGCACTGTCCGCTCCGTACTGCGTCAGCTGCTCCTTGGAAAAGCCCAGATGGCCTCCTGCCAGAGGTCCCTCTACCACCACAAAATCCGGTACTCTGTGATACTTTCTGTCCCACATCTTGCAGATTACCATAGCTGCCTTTGCCGTCGATACGATCGGAGCCAGCTTGGTGCGACGAAGGAACTTTTTACCCATGGCTTTCATTTCCTCATAGGCTGCTTCTGCATACTCCGGCAGAGATACCGGAAGCCCGGCTCCTGATATAATAGCATCAGCGCCTGCCTTCACAGCCTCCTTCACCCACATATCGTAGTGCTTTGTAGCCACCATGATATTAAAGCCGATGGCTCCCTCAGGAGAAATCTCTCTGGCCTTTTTAAACTCATTACGGATCGCACGCAGATTGGCCTCAACAAAGTTCGTTTTAAAATCCGGCTCTCTGAAACCGATCTGAGCAGTGGAGATAAGCCCCATTCCGCCGGCCTTTGCCACGGCTCCGGCCAGACGGTGGAGGCTGATTCCAACCCCCATTCCACCCTGGATCACCGGTTTTTCTATTTTAAGATCACCAATTACCAATGGTTTGAAATTACTCATCACATTCTCCTAAATCTCTGATATCTGTGTTCTGCCAGTTCCTCTTCTGTCATGGCCTGATAGGTTTCAAAGAATCCTGCCATGGCCTGATCCATAAATCCGGCAATACGGTACAGGGTATCTGTACTTGCGGGATCTTTTTCCGGAATAATCTGTTCAATCAGCCCCAGCTTCTTTAAATCTGCCGCTGTTACCTTCATGACCTCCGCTGCTTCAGGGGCCTTTTTACTGTCCTTATAGAGAATGGAAGCAAAGCCTTCAGGAGACAGGATGGAGTAGATCGCATTTTCCAGCATCCATACCTCATCTGCCACAGCCATAGCCAAAGCGCCGCCGCTTCCGCCTTCTCCGATCACGATGGAAAGAATGGGAACCTTCAGATCTGACATTTCAAAGAGATTCCTTGCAATGGCTTCTCCCTGTCCTCTCTCCTCTGCCTCCAGGCCGCAGAAGGCTCCGGGTGTATCTACAAAGCAGACAATTGGACGCCCAAAGGCTTCCGCTTGCTTCATCAGGCGCAGGGCCTTGCGGTAGCCGTCCGGGGATGGCATACCAAAGTTGCGCTTAATATTGTCTTTGGTATTTTTTCCCTTCTGCTGACCGATTACCGTAACCGGCATACCGTGGAACATGGCAATACCGCCTACGATCGCCCCGTCATCCTTGAAATAACGGTCTCCGTGAAATTCGATAAACTCGTCAAATACAGCGTTGATATAGTCAAGAGCCGTAGGACGGTCGGCTTTTCTGGAGAGAAGAACCGTATCCCAGGCTGTTTTTTCATGGTGTTCTCCTGCTTTTGAACGATGACCAAAGGATTCAGAACCGGCTGCATGAGTTTTCTGCGCCTCAGGCTCACTTTCCTGCCTCAGCATCCCCGGCTCCACAGCGGTCATCCCATGCTTTCTGTGCATATAAAGGATCTGGCCGATCACACGCTTCTGATCTTTTCTCTCCAGTATCATATCTACAAAACCGTGCTCCAAAAGGAACTCTGCTCTCTGAAAGCCCTCGGGCAGCTTCTGTCCGATGGTCTGCTCGATGACCCTGGGGCCTGCAAAGCCGATCAGGGCATGAGGCTCTGCGATAATAATATCGCCCAGCATGGCAAAGCTTGCAGTCACTCCGCCTGTGGTTGGATCTGTAAGTACGCTGATAAAGAGCTGTCCGGCCTCATGGTGGCGCTTTAAGGCAGCGGAAGTCTTTGCCATCTGCATCAGAGAAACGATCCCCTCCTGCATTCTGGCTCCTCCGGAACAGGCAAAGAGGATCACCGGAAGCTTTTCCTTCGTAGCCTGTTCTACTGCCTGGGTAATCTTTTCTCCTACCACATGGCCCATACTGCTCATAATAAACCGGGCGTCACAGACGCCGATGACGGCAGGATTTCCCTCAATCATGGCCTTACCTGTGACGATTGCTTCGTTTAAATGACTCTTTTCTCTGGCAGCAGCCACCTTTTTCTCATAATTTGGAAAATCCAGGGGATTGGAGAAGGGCATTTCCTGGTTCCATTCCTCAAAGGTGCCTTCATCGGCGAGCATTTCAATCCGGCGGTATGCATGAATGCGGAAATAGCCGTCACATTTCGGACAGACGTAATAATTGTTCACTACATCCTCCACATAGATCGGCTGCCCGCACTTATTGCACTTGCGCCACAATCCCTGAGGAATGGAGGGCTCTTCGCTGTCTCCGGCTTTCGGCCTGTAGATCGTATCGATCTTGGTATACGTTTTTTTGAACATATTACGCAGCATAAGGCTACTTCCTTTCTAATCTCTGATTATTTTACATACTCCGGAAAATATTTCTCGATAAATCCCGTATCTGTATCACCGCTTCGGAACGCTTCATTTTCCAGAATTTCATACTGGAAGTTGATATTCGTCTCAATTCCCTCGATGATCACCTCGCCAAGGGCGCTCTGCATCTTGGCAATGGCAGCTTCACGGTCTTTATCGTATACGATCAGCTTCATAAGCATGGAATCATAGTTTGCCGGAACCTTGTAGTCGCTGTAAATATGGGTATCCACCCGGACGCCGTTTCCTCCCGGAAGATGTACGGTCTGGATCCGTCCCGGACAGGGCATGAAATGCTTCTGGGGGTTCTCTGCATTGATACGGCACTCAATGGCATGGCCGCGGATCTCTACCTGATCCTGAGTCACGCTTAAGGGTTCTCCCGCTGCAACGCGGATCTGCTCCTTGATCAGATCAAGGCCGGATACCATCTCTGTTACAGGATGCTCCACCTGGATACGGGTGTTCATTTCCATAAAATAGAAATTCTTGTCCTTATCCAAAAGGAATTCTATGGTTCCCGCATTTTCATAGCCAACAGACTTTGCAGCCCGTACAGCTGTCTCACCCATCTGTTTGCGAAGCTCTGGAGAAATGACGCTGCAGGGTGCTTCCTCTAAAACCTTCTGGTGGCGTCTCTGAATGGAGCAGTCTCTCTCTCCCAGATGAATCACATTTCCAAACTTATCTGCCATAATCTGGAATTCCACATGGCGGGGCTTTTCAATATATTTTTCAATGTACATAGTATCATCGGAAAAGCCCTTTACAGACTCCAGCTGGGCAGCATTGAAGAACTCTGTAAAATCCTCTTCGCTTCTGGAAATGCGCATTCCCTTTCCGCCGCCGCCGGAGGATGCCTTGATCATCACAGGAAAACCTATTTCCTTTGCCATGGCAAGTCCGTCTTCTGCTGTGTATACAGCCTCCTTGCTTCCGGGAACCACCGGAACTCCGGCCTCGATCATGGTCTTTCTTGCCTCGGATTTATTTCCCATCCGGTTGATGATCTCTGCGGAGGGGCCGATAAAAGTAATATTACACTTGCTGCACAGCTCTGCAAAACGGGCATTTTCAGACAGGAAGCCAAAGCCCGGATGAATGGCGTCTGCCTTCATGGCTACAGTTGCCGACAGGATCCGCTCCATGTTCAGATAGCTTTGAGTAGATGGAGCCGGACCAATACAGATGGCTTCGTCTGCTAAAAGAGTGTGAAGGCAGTCTCTGTCTGCCTCAGAGTACACAGCTACCGTCTGAATCCCCATCTCACGGCAGGCGCGGATGATACGGACTGCGATCTCACCTCTGTTTGCAATCAAAATCTTGTTAAACATTCTATTTCTCCCTATCAGCCGATCATAAAGGTCAGCTCTCCGGTAACAGCTACCTTTCCGTCTACCGTAGCTGTGGCCTTTCCGATGCCTACCGGGCCCTTCTGGCGGATGATCTCGCACTCTAAGCGCAGACGGTCTCCCGGAACTACCTTGTGCTTGAATTTCAGCTTGTCAATTCCGCCGAAATAAGCGGTCTTTCCCTTAAAGCCTTCCTGAGACAGGATAGCCACTGCGCCAGTCTGAGCCAGAGCTTCTACCATCAAAACTCCCGGCATAACGGGCTCCTGTGGGAAATGGCCTCTGAAGAAGGACTCATCATAGGTGATGGCCTTGTAGCCTACGGCTCTGACGCCGGGCTCCAGCTCCTCAATGCAGTCCACCAGCAGGAATGGATGGCGGTGGGGAATGATTTCCTGAATCTCTTTAATACCCATTAACATATCGTAATCCTCCTGATGTATGCTTTATTTAATGCGGAACAGAGGCTGGCCGTACTCTACCACATCCTCGTTGTTTACAAGAACTGCCTCTACTACGCCGTCATATTCGCTCTCAATTTCATTCATCAGCTTCATTGCTTCGATGATGCCGAGGATCTGTCCCTTTTTCACGGTATCGCCTGCTTTAACATAAGGCTCTGCATCCGGGGAAGAGGAGCTATAGAAAGTACCTACTAACGGAGAAGTGATTACTTTATCAGAACCAATGTCCGTTCCTGCATCCTTCGCCTCTGCCGGAGCTGATGTCTGTCCTGCGGGCACACCTGCCGGAACCTGTACGCCGGAAGCGGCCACTGTCTCGGGAGCCGGAAGAACGTGGGCCGGGGCGGAGGCCGCAAATACAGCCGGGGCTGCGGGAGCGCCTACGGTCACAATCTTTGCCTCTTCCTTTTCTTTTCTCAGGGAAATAACCGTATCTCCCTGCTCCAGCTTAAAGCTGGTTAAACTGGAATCAGACACCGCCTGAACCAGTGTAAGGATCTCGTCGATATTCATGTTCATGTCCTCCTGTTCCTTACTCTGTAAATTTCTTTACGATCAGGCTGGCATTGTGTCCGCCAAAGCCCAGTGAGTTGCTGATAGCATAATTTACATTCATTTCTACGCCGTCACCCTGAGTGTAATCCAGATCGCAGCCCTCGCCCGGCTCCTCAAGACCAAGAGTAGCATGAACATAACCGTCCTGAATGGATTTTACACAGGTAATGAACTCTACGCCGCCTGCTGCTCCCAGAAGATGACCGATCATAGACTTGGTAGAATTAATCTTCACCTTCTCTGCCTGATCGCCCAGTGCCAGACGGATGGCCTTTGTCTCAAAGAGGTCATTATGATGAGTGCTGGTGCCGTGAGCATTGATATAATCTACCTGCTCCGGCATGATCTCTGCGTCCTTCATGGCAAATTCCATGGCCTTTGCAGCGCCGCTTCCGTCCTCAGCAGGGGAGGTGATGTGGTATGCGTCACAGGTTGCGCCGTAGCCCACTACCTCTGCCAGGATATTTGCGCCTCTGGCTTTTGCATGCTCTAAAGACTCTAATACAACAACGCCGGCGCCTTCGCCCATTACAAAGCCGTTTCTGTCCTTATCAAAAGGAATGGAAGCGCGTTTTGGATCGTCTGTTGTATTTAATGCAGTCAGGGAGGTAAAGCCTGCAATGCCGATGGGAGTAATGCTGGCCTCGGTTCCTCCTGCTACCATCACGTCTGCCTCGCCGTACTGGATGGCGCGGAAGGCTTCTCCGATGGAGTGGGTACCCGTTGCACAGGCAGTTACCACATTGATGCATTTGCCCTTAAGCCCAAACTGGATGGCTACATTTCCGGCAGCCATATTGCAGATCATCAGAGGAACTAACAGAGGTTCTACACGGCTGGGGCCTTTTTCCAGAAGCTTCTTCTCGCTGCGCTCCATGGCCTGGAGGGAACCGATACCGGAACCTACGCTGACGCCCACACGGAAGGGATCCTCCTTTTCCATGTCAATGCCGGACTGGTCTAAGGCCTGCTTTGCCGCAGCTACCGCAAACTGGGAAAATGGCTCCATACGGCGGGCAGTCTTTGGATCCATGTACGCCTTAGCGTCAAAATCCTTTACCTCAGCCGCTAGCTTGCATTTAAAATCTGCCGTGTCAAAATAGGTAATGGGGCCAATGCCCAGTGTCTTATCCTTTAAGGCCTGCCAGAAGCTCTCCACATCATTTCCGATGGGCGTGATGGCTCCCATACCTGTTACTACTACTCTTGTCTTCATATGATCCGCTCCTTCTCTTTCCGGTTTGAATTACATAGCCATTCCGCCGTCTACGCTGATGACCTGGCCTGTGATATATCTGGCGTCCTCAGATGCCAGGAATGCGACTGTATTGGCAATATCTTCTACTTCCCCGAAGTTCTTCATGGGAATCTGCTCCATCAGAGCTTTTTTAATGTCATCCTTTAACACATCCGTCATCTCTGTGCGGATAAAGCCTGGAGCAATAGCATTTACGGTAATCCCGCGGCTTGCCATCTCTCTTGCCACACTTTTTGTAATTCCGATCACACCTGCCTTTGCAGCACAGTAATTGGCCTGTCCTGCATTTCCAAGAACGCCGGATACGGATGAGATATTGATGATCCTTCCGGATCTCTGCTTTAACATCTGACGGGAGATATGATGAATGCAGTTAAATACACCTTTTAAGTTGGTCTGGATCACTGCGTCAAAGTCCTCCTCGGACATCTTCATCACCAGATTGTCCCTTGTGATGCCCGCGTTATTTACAAGGATATCAAGACGGCCGTACTTTGCCACGATCCCGTCCAGCATCTCCTTGCTGCTGTTAAAATCGGAAACATTGCACTGCACTGCTTCCGCGATGCCTCCGGCCTCCCGGATCTCCTGTACTGCTTCCTCTGCCTTTGCAGCAGAGCCGTTATAATTTACAATTACTGTAGCGCCTTTTGCAGCCAGTGTCTTTGCAATCTGGCGGCCAATTCCGCGGCTTGCGCCCGTTACCAGTGCGATCTTTCCTTCCAGCATATCTAGTTCTCCTTTAAAGCTTCGATTACTTTGTCAATATCTTCTAATTTTTCTACATTCAGGCTCTTTACACTGCGGTTGATCTTACGCATAAAGCCAGTCAGCGTACGTCCCGGTCCAATCTCGATAAAGGTATCCACGCCATCTGCCAGCATAGCCTCTACGCTCTGCTGCCATTTTACAGAAGAAGATACCTGACGGGTCAGAAGCTCCTTTACCGGAGCTGCCTCTGTCACATACTCTGCGGTTACGTTGGCAACATACGGGATCCTGGGAGCATTTACCTCTACTCCTGAAAGTACCTCTCCCAGCTTTTCTCCGGCTCCTGTGAGCATACCGGAGTGAAAGGGACCGCTTACATTCAGTAAAATGGCTCTCTTGGCTCCTGCTGCCTTTAAGCACTCGCAGGCCTCCTCTACCGCAGCCTTCTTACCAGAAATAACGATCTGGCCCGGACAGTTGTAGTTGGCAATCCATACGCCTTCCATAGAAGAAGTGATTTCCTCGATCACAGAGGCATCCAATGCCAGAACAGCCGCCATAGCGCCTTCTCCTGCCGGAACCTCCTCCTGCATCAGGATTCCTCTCTGGCGCACTGTGCGGATGGCGTCATCCTCGCTCATCACGCCTGCTGCTGCCAGAGCGCAGTATTCTCCCAGGCTTAAGCCTGCCGCCACATCCGGATGGATCCCTCTTTTCTCCAGCACCTTCATCATGGCAATACTGGTTGTCACCATAGCTGCCTGGGTATATTCGGTAATATCCAGACGGTCATTAGGCTCAAAGCACAGCTCGGGAACAGAAAAGCCTAAAAGATCTGAGGCTCTGTCAAATACCTTTCTTCCAGTCTCTGTCTGCTCATAAAAATCCTTTCCCATACCGCAGGTCTGTGCGCCCTGACCTGGGAAAATAAATGCGATCCTGCTCATTTTTTACTCCCTGTTTAAAAGTTTCTTTGCCTGCTCCATCATCTCGTCGATCATTTCCTTACAGGTCTGCTCTTTGGAGATCATTCCGGCGATCTGGCCTGCCATTACAGTACCGTTCATTACATCGCCTTCCTGTACGGCCTTGCGCAAAGCTCCTAACGTCAGGTACTCCAGCTCCTCAAAGGACTTTCCTTCCTGCTCTAACTTTGTATACTCTCTTGTCATCTGATTTCTCAGACCTCTTACGGGATGGCCGTGGGTTCTTCCGGTTACTACGGAGTCAATATCCTTTGCCTTGATGATGCGCTGCTTGTAGTTTTCATGTACGGTCGATTCCTTTGCCACTACAAAGCGGGTTCCCATCTGAACCGCCTCTGCTCCCAGCATAAATGCCGCGGCAATGCCTCTTCCGTCTCCAATACCGCCTGCCGCAATGACAGGGATGGAAACTGCATCCACTACCTGGGGAACCAGGGTCATGGTAGTCTCCTCACCGATGTGGCCGCCGGACTCTGTTCCCTCTGCGATTACTGCATCAGCCCCATATTTTTCCATACGGCGGGCCAGTGCCACAGAAGCTACCACTGGGATTACCTTAACGCCTGCTTCCTTCCACATCTGCATATATTTCTCAGGATTTCCGGCTCCGGTGGTGACTACCTTAATGCCTTCCTCCACTACAACTCTTGCCACGTCATCTGCATGAGGACTTAAAAGCATTACATTAACGCCGATAGGGCGGTCTGTGAGCGCTCTTGCCTTGCGGATTTCCTCACGAACCACCTCTCCCGGTGCGTTTGCCCCGCCGATCAGCCCCAGGCCGCCTGCTGCGGACACGCCTGCTGCCAGGTTATGCTCTGCCACCCAGGCCATACCGCCCTGGATAATGGGGTATTCAATTCCTAACATTTCTGTAATTCTTGTTTTCATTGTCTTCCTTCCAATAGAGGAAACAGCGTGCTTCAATCCATCCACACGCCGTCCCTCTCATTTGCTTATGCAATTTTACACTCTGACCTTGAGGATCTTATGCCTCTACGCCGTGGTTCTTTAAGTACTCCATAACATCGCCAACTGTAGACATCTTCTCTAACTCCTCTGCCGGGATCTCTACAGAATACTCATCCTCTAAAGCCATTACCAGCTCAAAGAGATCCAGGGAATCAGCGCCCAGATCTTCCTTAAAAGAGGAAGCCTCTGTTACGGACTCAGCGTCTACACTTAACTGCTCTGCAATAATTTCTTTCATCTTCTCTAACATAATCTTTGTCTCCTTCTGACATATAAGTTTTATATTACAATTTAAATATTTACCATTATATTCACGAAATGTCCATGCCCTTTTTACAGGGCTTTACATTTTTTATCTTTTTTTAAGCATTTTGGTGATTTTTTACCGTCTTACCACTCCAAAAGCAGAGCTCCCCAGGTAAGACCTGCTCCAAATCCTGATAATACAATCCGCTCTCCGCGCTTTAACTTACCTGCCTGGTTCAGCTCGTCTAAAAGGATAGGAACAGAAGCTCCGGACGTATTTCCATAATGTTCCATATTCACAGGGAACTTTTCGATATCAACCTTCAGGCGTTTTGCAATGGATTCGATAATCCTGTAATTGGCCTGATGGATAATGAAATGGTCAATATCGCCGGTAATATATCCCGTGTCCTCCAGTACCTGGCTGATGCACTCCGGAACCTTCTTTACCGCGAACTTAAAGACCTCCTGTCCGTCCATAGCCATATATCCAAGCTCCGGTTTTCTTCCCAGAAGGAAGTTTCCATTGGAACGGGAGCCGCAGGTAAGCACTTCACCCTTTGCACCGTTTGAATGCATATTTAATCCCAAAACGCCTGTCTCGTCTGCGCTTACCACAGCTGCACCTGCTCCATCTCCGAATAAGACGCAGGTTCCGCGGTCTGTCCAGTCAACCAGCTTACTGAGCACATCTGCTCCGATCACAAGGGCAGTCCGGTATATCCCGGAGGAAATAAAGGCGTGGGCTGTACTGAGGGCAAAAACAAAGCCGGTGCAGGCTGCGCTGATATCGTAGCAGGCCGCATGAATGGCTCCGATCTTTGCCTGTACCTCACAGGCCCCATTGGGAAAGCAGGAATCCGGTGATGAAGTAGCTAAGAGAATCAGGTCAATCTCCTCCGGAGCAATTCCGGCCTGCTCAATGGCTCTGGCTGCCGCCTTTGCCGCCATATCAGATGTACTGTCCTCTGTGGCGATCCGTCTTTCCCCTATGCCTGTACGGCTGCGGATCCACTCATCATTTGTGTCAACGATCTTTGACAGATCATCATTTGTCACGATATGCTCCGGCACATACGAGCCGGTTCCTATTATTCTGGTTGTCATTTTTATTTACCCGGCCCTGAATGAGCGGTTCAAAACCTCCGCTGCCTGAGGGCTGTACCTTCCTTTGCCAAAATACTTTGAATCTCAAAGTAATACTACAGGATTGCGTGTTTTTTGTCAAGCAATTTTCTCCAATGACATACCTTAAATCGTCGCATTTTACCCCATTTCTTCAAAAAGAATATTCCGAAAATTTACTATTTTATACCACAATTTACCAATTTACACTTTTCCATTTATTGACTTTATTTCTGTATTTTGTTACTTTAAAATCATAGAAGTCTATAAATTATACCTGTAAAGCGAGGAGGTCATATGATGAAAACCACAGGAGTAATCCGCAAGCTGGATGAGCTGGGCAGAATCACGCTCCCTATTGAATTAAGGAGAAGTCTTGACCTGGATGTCAAAGATGGACTTGAGATAACCGTTCAGGATGACTGTATTATCCTTAAAAAAGCGGAAAGCGCAGATATCTTTACCGGCAGCACCGAAGATCTGCTGGAATACGAGGGAAAGAAAGTTTCCCGAAGCTCCATTTTAGCTCTGGCGAAGCTGGCCGGGCTGAATGTATCAGAAGCCTGACAGAAAGCGGCAGTCTTTCAAAACTATATAAAAATATCCCCCTGTGCACGCTGGATGCGATATGCAGGGGGATATTTTGTTAATTACAGGGAAAGCTTCCCCCGGATCGCCCTATGGTCGTAGGAGTCTCCCACTCCATCTACCTGAGCGATCACAGGAACACCATACATTTCTGAAATGATCCTGCCCGCTCCACAGAAGGTATCACCGTGACGCTGCATATTTCCGGATACGATCACGCCCTTTAAATAAGAATGATTCTCTTTTAAGAACGCTGTCACAACAGGCGGCACAACGCCTCTGCCATCCGTATAGGTAAAAAGAATGAAGTCCTGATCCATGGTTTCCGTACCATCCTTTATCTTCATCGCCTCTAATCCAAGAACGTGAACCAGTTCCTCTACATTTCCACTGCGTGACGCATATACGTATTTCATAAATTCTAAATCCTCCTGTTCGATTCTCTTTTTTTATTTCCCCTGCTTCGCAAATGACTCTTCAGGCTTATAAAAAATCTTGCCATATGGGAAGCAAGTATGATCCCCAGAGCAATGGCTCCTGCCTCTGTGAGCACCAGCCCTGAGTAAGTTCCAAATTCTTCCTGATATCCCTGCACCAGATAATACATGGTATAGTAAAGGGCTTCTCCCGGAACCTCCGGAATCAGCATGGGCACAAGCAAAAGAATGACCGGCGTGCGCAGCATTCTGGCAAGAACCTCACTTAAGGCCGCCACAAAAAGGCTGGCTGCCAGAAGACCGGTAAATATACTGCATCCCATCGCCCTGCATACAAGGTATACCGCCCAGCCGGCGCCGCTTCCAAGGGCGATCACAGCCAGCTTTCTGCCCCGGACGCCAAAAAGGACTGCAAAACCAACGGAACCGATCATTCCCATAATGGTCTGAATTACCGAAAAGCTCATATTGCCCCTCCCAAAATGATAACACCGGCAAAGCCTATGGCTACTGCAACTGCTTTTAAAAGCGCCTCACTCATATTCAGCAGCCCACTGATCATATCTCCGTTTATCATATCTCTCAGAGAGTTGGTCAGCTGAAGTCCGGGGATTACCAGCATAATATCGCCAATCATAATTTTATCCGGCTGCACACCGATTCCCGCCCTTACCAGAAGAAGTACCGATATTGCTGTTACTGCACTGCAGAACATATTCTGAATAATGGTATTCAGCCTTAAAACTGCACTTCCGTGAAGGGTAGCATACAAAATGGCGCCTGAAAGAGCTGCCGCTATGCCGTCCATCAGAGTCCCTCCGAAAAAGACAGACAGGGAGGAAGCAATCATCATGTGCATTGCCAGCTCCAGGCCTACGGAAATCCTTTTTCCGTTTTTTATCGCGTCCAGTCCTGCCTTCAGTTCATTCAGTCCTGCCGGATCGGCGCAGATTCTGCGGGACAACTCATTTACCTTTGCCACTTTTTCAAGATCTGTGGTTCTCGTCCGGATGCGCCTTGTCTGGGTCATGGTCCTTCCATCTGAAAGCATGGCTGTGACAATGATACTGGAGGTAATGGTAAATACATCTGCCCGAACAAAGCCGTACGCCATGCACAGTCTGGTAATCGTATCCTCTACCCGGCTTACCTCTGCACCGTGCATGGCAAGCAGTTCTCCTGCATCCATAATCGCTGTCATAAGATAATTCATCCGGTCATACTCATTTTCACTGAAAATCATTTCTCTGCTCATCTTTATATCATCCTCAGACAGCTGGGCTTCCGGTTACAGCAGCCCCTGATACACGTCCCTTTTCGATATCCCCCGGTCCTTTGCAACCGCCTTCATGGCCTCTTTTTTATCCATCCCCTGAGCCAGATAATGCTCCATATGCTCTTCCAGCGTCAGGGCTTCCCAGGACTGCCTTACTTCTTCCTGAATTTCCTGAACAGAACGCCCCCGGATAACGATTACGCACTCACCCTTAGGTTCTTCCTCCTCATATACGGCCAAAGCCTCCGTAAATGACGTTCTCCAGGCACTTTCAAACCGCTTTGTCAGCTCTCGGCAGATGGTGATATCCCTGTCTCCCATTGCCTCGTACAAATCCTTAAGGGTACTCTTTAAATGGTGGGGCGCTTCATACAGGATAATGGTCCTGGTTTCATTTTTCAGTTCTTCCAAAATCCTCTGGCGCTCCTTTTTGTCGCTCTTTTCCGCAGGCAGAAAAGCCTCAAAGCAGAAACGGCGGGTGGGAAGCCCCGACATGGTAAGAGCCGTAATACAGGCAGCAGGTCCCGGAAGGGAGGTCACTGCAATCCCGGCCTCATAGCACTGGCGTACCAGCTCTTCTCCCGGATCGGAAATACCCGGTGTTCCCGCATCGGTAATCAGGGCAATATTTACCCCTTCCTTCAGCTTTTCCACCAGATATTTTGCCTTGTCTACTTTATTGTATTCGTGATAGCTGGTCATAGGTGTCTTTATCCCCAGATGGTTTAACAGCTTAATGCTGTGGCGGGTATCCTCTGCCGCGATCAGATCCGCCTCTTCCAGCGTCCGCACAACCCGGTAGGTGATATCCTCCAGATTTCCAATAGGCGTTGCACACAAATATAAAATTCCTGCCATGATCACAGCTCCTTTCAGTATCCGTAGGTAGTCCGTATTTCTTCGGAATATTCTCCGTTTTCGTCAAACACGATCACCGGCGCTTCTGCCTTTAAGAGAGCGCCGCCTCCGCGGACTGCCTCAATCAGCACCATATTGGCCTCTCTGTCCCTGTACGGGTGGACAAACTTCATCCGTTTGGGCTCCAGACCGTGTTTTTTCATGGTTTGAATGATCTCAATCAGCCGTCTTGGCCTGTGTACCATGTAAAAACGTCCCCCAGGACGCAGCAGGCAGGTTCCCTCCCGCACCACATCCTCCAGGGTACACAGCACCTCATGGCGGGCAATGGCCTTGGCATCTCCAGGGTTCTTGATGCCGTGAGCGTCATTCATATAGGGCGGATTGCTGGTCACCACATCAAAAGAAGCCCGGGCAAAGAGCGTCCCGGCCTCCTTTATATCACCTGTTACAATATCCACCCGTTCCTCCAGATGGTTGTATGACACGCTTCTGCGGGCCATATCAGCGGATTCCTCCTGGATTTCCAGTCCTGTGAAATGTTCTCCCTCTGTTTTGGCGCTTAAAAGAATAGGAATGATTCCTGTTCCCGTTCCCAGGTCCAAAGCCCGTTCCCCCTTCTTTACCGCCGCAAAGCCAGAAAGAAGCACCGCATCCATTCCAAAACAGAATGCGCCTTTTCTCTGGATAATTCCATAATGATTCCTCTGCAGATCATCAATCCGCTCGTCATCCCGCAGACGGATCCCGCCTGTTTCAGTCCAGGTATGCTCCTTATTTATCATTGAGCTTTGACTTTCCTTCCTTTTTCTCCAGTGCTTCCAGTTTTTTCAGCTCTGTATCCGTATTTGCGCTGTCTTTAGACGGCCGCTCCCCGTTTTTGCCCTTTTTCTTTCTGGGCTTAAACTTCAGCTCCTCTACCTTGTACTCGCGGATTTCCTTCTCGTCCCGGTCAACCACTACCACAACCTTTACAAGCTGACGCAGTACATTGACGCTGTGTACCTCTCCCTTTAAGCCGTCTGCCGTTGTCACATAGTCTCCAATGGCCGGGAGCCTGCTGTTTAATACCTCGTATGTCTCTTCCTCATTTTTCAGGCAGCACATAAGGCGGCCGCAGACGCCGGAAATCTTGGTGGGATTTAAGGAAAGATTCTGTTCCTTTGCCATCTTGATGGACACCGGAATAAACTCGGACAGATAAGAATGGCAGCACAGGGGCCTTCCGCAGATTCCGATTCCGCCCATGATCTTTGTTTCATCCCTCACGCCTACCTGGCGCAGCTCAATCCTTGTCTTAAATACGCTTGCAAGATCCTTTACAAGTTCTCTGAAATCAATCCTTCCGTCTGCTGTAAAGTAAAACAGCACCTTATTATTATCAAAGGTATATTCCGCATCAATCAGCTTCATATCCAGCTTGTGCTTGCGGATCTTTTCCTGACAGGTCTTAAATGCCTCTTTTTCCTTTTCCTTGTTCCGGGTTTCCACTGCCCGATCCTCATCGGTAGCCATCCGGATCACCGGTTTTAACGGAGGCACAACCTTTCCTTCCTCCACCTCACGGTTTCCAAGCACTACATAGCCGTACTCAATCCCTCTGGCTGTTTCAACGATCACATGATCGCCGGTCTTTATATCACGGCCCGCAGGGTCAAAATAGTAGATTTTGCCCGCAGTCCGAAAACGAACGCCGATAACTGTCAACATCATTCCTCCTGTATTTACGCTTACTCTCAATTCTCTTTCATGGTAAGGAGCATCAGTTCCATCACAAGCTCCATATTTACATTGGCATCCAGACGTACTCTGGCCTTGTCAATGGCTGCCAGTATCCGTTCCAGACCCTCATATCCGCTTAAAGCCGCAACCTGCTTTACAGTAGAAAATTCATCCTTAAAGATCAAAAGGTTAATGTCCTTAGTTGTCTTATACATCAGAATATCCCTGTACCACATCTGCATAAAATCCAGGCAGTCATGAAGATCCAGATTATCATCCTTTAATTTACGGATATAATTTAACAGCTCAGAGATATCCATATCCTTCAGATGCTTTAAGAGATGAAGAATTTCCTCATACATAATCTTAAAATCCTCCGAATCTGCCAGATGAATCGCCTTTCCCAGATTTCCCCTGGCAAATGCAGCATAGATCTCAGCCTGTGCTTCTTCCACCTTCAGCGACTGGATCAGATATTCTTTTACCACCGAATCACGCAGGGGCTTTAACTTCAACTGCACACATCTGGAAAGAATAGTGGGAAGAAAGGCGTCCTGATTCGTGGTAAGAAGCAGAATTACCGCATAAGAGGGCGGCTCTTCAATAGTCTTAAGAAGGGCATTCTGAGCCTGAACCGTCATTTTTTCCGCTTCATCTACGATGTAGATCTTATAATAGCTGCTGTAGGGCCGGATCATAATGGTATTATTAATCTGCTCCCGGATCTCATCTACGCCAATACTAGCTGGCTTTTCATGAGTCACATAAATCAGATCCGGGTGATTACCCGAAAGCACCTGTCTGCAGGCATGACACTGCATACAGGGCTCCGGCTTTCCCTTTTCACACAAAAGGCTCAGTGCAAAGGCATTTGCAAGGGATTTTCGCCCCATTCCCGCTTCGCCGCTGAGTATATACGCATGAGAGACCTTGCCTGTTTCCACTGCATTTTTAAAATGCTCCTTGATCTGCTCATGTCCCAGAATATCCTTAAAAACCAGCATCTGCCATACCCCCTTTGGTTGCTTTTTATGCTTTAACCAGTATAACATAAGTTAATTTTGATGTATAGCCTTTTCATATGGCAAAAGCCGGTACAGGCCGCGCTTATTGGCGGCCTGTACCGGCTTTCCAACTGTTTTTATTAACCTTAAACTATGCCAGATACTTCTTCAGAACGTTTCTGACAGCTCCCGGGCCTGCAATTTCTTCTAAGAACATCTCTTCGATCCGCTCTCCGATACCTGCTTCATAAAGATCAATTCCGAAAATATTTGCATTTGATAAAATGCTCTTTAACTGGCCGGTATAGGTCTCCGGCTTTCCTACCACAATTCCCTCCAGCTGCTTTGTCAGCTCAGGAACCATAGGATCTGCAGACAGCTCAAATGCCTTGCCTTCATCATCGACTGCCAGAAGGTAACGGCACCAGCCTGCGATTGCCAGCGGAATTGCAGTCAGTTTCTTCGCATCGCCATACTGTGCTACATAAGACTTGATGGTCTCACCATAACGGATACCAACCTTCTGGGATGTATCAGTTGCGATACGCTGAGGTGTGTCAGGCATAAATGGATTAGGGATTCTTACCTGAATTACTTCATTTACAAAATCTACAGGAGAAAGGATGCCTGGATCCGTAACAACCGGCATACCCTCTACAGGACCAATCTGATGTACAAGCTTATTCAGCTGCTCATCCTTCATCTCATCTGCAATCAGATCATATCCCAGTACACAGCCGTAAACGGCAAGAGCAGTATGGAGCGGATTCAGACAGGTTGTTACCTTCATGCGCTCTACCTTATTTACTGTATCGCGGTCTGTCATATATACGCCGGCCTTTTCAAGTGCAGGTCTTCCGTTGGGGAATTTGTCCTCGATTACCAGATACTGAGGTCCCTCTGCATTAACAAAAGGTGCAATATAGGTCTTCTTGGAAGTAATAACCGGAGCCATATCCTCAATTCCGGCCTTTTCCAGCTCCTGGCATACAGAATCAGCAGGTCTTGGGGTAATCTTATCAATCATAGACCATGGGAAGGAAACCTGTGCCTCATCTGTGATATAAGCCACAAACTCTTCTTCTACAAAGCCCTTCTTGCTCCACTCTTTTGCCATAGTTACGATGGAGCTCTGAAGCTTCTCGCCATTATGAGAGCAGTTATCCATGGAAACTACTGCCAGAGGATACTTTCCTGCCTTATAGCGCTCATAAAGCAGAGCACATACAACTGCCATAGCAGAACCGGCTTTGTCTGGTCCATTGTCAATATCTGCCTGAATAAACGGGAAATAAGAGCCATCTGCTCCCTTTAAAGCATATCCCTTCTCTGTAATGGTAAATGAAATCATCTGCAGGCCAGGATTTACAAAAATTTCCTTCAGACGGTTCCACTGGGATGCGTCGTTAGACTGTGCCTTGATTGCCTCTGTCAGAGAGCCCAGCACTCTCTTATCAGTTGAACCGTCAGCCTTTAAGGTAACGGCCAGAACCAGATTGTCATAGGGTGCATAAATCTTGTCAACAACATCAAAATCGAAAGTTTCAACACAGGTAATTCCCTTTGAAGCTTCGCCATTTGCAATTAAAGTATCTGCAATGCCGCCGATAAAGATACGGAAGATATTTCCGGCTCCAAAATGAACCCAGACCGGAGACTTCTTTGTTTCTTCTGCAACTGCTGCAATGTCATATGCAGGAAGAGCGACTCCCGCTTTCTCCCACTGTTCTTTTTCTTTTAAGCCGTTTAATGTTAATTTCATTCTTAACCCCTCTTTGCGTTCTTGTCAATTGCTTCCCAAAGACCCTGAAGATAGCAGGCTCCCAGCGCTCTGTCATACAGACCATATCCCGGCATAGCAACTTCGCCCCAGATCATTCTTCCGTGGTCAGGACGGATGCAGCCGTCAAATCCGGTGTCGTATAAGGTCTTCATGATCTCATACATATCCTTAGAGCCGTCAGAGGACAGGTGAGCAGCCTCCTCGAAATCTCTGTCGCTGTTATACTTTACATTTCTTACATGGGCAAATGGGATTCTGCCCTTTGCCATACGGATAATCTCACAGATATCATTTTCAGGATTGGAACCCAGGGAACCTGTACACAGAGTTAAGCCGTTGTATGGCTTGTCTACTGCCTTTAACAGACGCTCAATGGTTTCCTTATTTCTCACGATTCTTGGAAGTCCGAAAATAGGCCATGCGGGATCATCCTGATGAATACCCATATGGATATCGTATTTCTCACATACAGGGCCGATTGCCTCCAGGAAGTATACCAGATTGTTGAACAGTTTCTCTGAATCTACATCTTTATATGCATCAAATAATGCTTTCAGCTTTTCAAGACGCTCTGGCTCCCAGCCTGGCATCACAAAGCCATTGGACATCTTTTCGATAGACTCTCTCATATGCTCAGGATCGATCTGATCAATTACGTCCTGATTATATGCGAGAACTGTAGAGCCATCCGGTCTCTTTCTTGCAAGATCAGAACGGGTCCAGTCAAATACAGGCATAAAGTTGTAGCATACCATGTGAATGCCTGCTTTTCCCAGGTTCTCAAGGGTTGTAATATAGTTCTTAATATGCTCGTCACGCTTTTCAGTTCCGATCTTAATATCATCGGAAACGTTCACGGACTCGATACCCATAATAGACAGGCCTGCATCCTCAACAGTCTTCTTTAACTCTGCGATCTCTGCCTCTTCCCATACCTCTCCAGGCATCTTTCCCATAAGAGTTGTGATAACTCCCTTTACTCCCGGAATCTGGCGGATCTGCTCCAGAGTTACACTGTCATAGCCTGGTCCATACCAACGTAATGTCATGTTCATAATGTTCTACCTCCATATGTTAAATTTTGTTGCTTCATCATTTTGGGCCTGATAACGCTCTTACTTGTATGGTAGTATAAAATTTCAATTTGTTCAATATGTAATTTTTTATAAAAATTAACCTTTTAGTTTATTAATTCTGTACATATTATTTTTTATACCTCTCTTATATTGACTTTTGTCCCATAGGGTTTTAGTATAGGTAGTATGTAAGTTGTTTAATAAAACCTGCTATATTTCAAAAGGAGAGTGTGTGTTAATGAAAGCTGTACAAATCGTAAAGCCTGAAGACCTGAGAGTAATCGACATTGAAAAGCCTGTTATTGACGAAAAAAACAATGTTCTTGTAAAAATGACCGCTGCCGGCATCTGCGGTTCTGACATGGGTATCTACCATGGTACAAATGCTGCAGCAACCTATCCACGTATCATCGGACACGAGATGGTAGGCCGTGTTGACCAGATTGGATCAAATGTCAAAAATCTGAAAGTAGGAGACCGTGTAATCATCAATCAGGTAACCAGCTGCGGCCACTGCTATCCCTGCCGCAAAGGACGCGGAAATGTATGCGATAATCTTGCTATCCGTGGCGTGCATATTGACGGAGGCTACCGCGAATTTATAGCTGTTCCTGAAAGCGACTGCTATGTTTTACCCGATTCCCTTTCTGATACGGACGCCATTATGATCGAGCCTACTACCATCGGGATCCAGTCCTGTACACGGGCTCAGCTGGAAAAAGATGATATGCTTCTGATCTATGGATCCGGAGCACTGGGCAGCACGATCTTAAAGGTAGCCCGTCTTCTCTGCGACCATATCATCGTAGCTGATATCATGGATGACAAGCTGGAACTTGCCAGACAGAACGGTGCTAAATACACCATCAATCCGCTGAAAGAGGATCTTACAGAAAAAATAAAAGAATATACAGAAGGCCATGGAAGCACCGTTTCCATCGACTCTGCCTGCACCAAGGATTCCCTCATTACTCTTTTAAAGGCAACTGGAAATGCCGGAAGAGTAATTACCATGGGCTTTTCAGTAGCTCCTACCGAGGTAAATCAGTTCCTGATCACCTCCAAGGAACTGGATGTCCGCGGTTCCAGACTTCAGAATCATATGTTCGGCAAAGCAATTGAACTGATCAACGAAGGCAAGCTTGATCTGAACGGTACTGTGTCACATACCTTCCCTCTGATCCGCGCTCAGGAAGCCTTTGACTTTAATGACAGCCATGATCCTTCCATCCGCAAGATTGCCCTTACCTTTGATTTCTAATTATCACATTTAAAGAAGGGATACATCATGAAAATTTTAGAACGGCAGCCTTCTGAAAAGGCTCGTTCCTACGCTATACGCGTACTTCTCTACAACATCACTGCCCTGGAACTGCCTCCGGGAAGTTCCGTCAGCGAAAACGAAGTATCTTCTGTCATGAACATATCCCGAACCCCTGTGCGGGAAGCTCTTATCGAGCTTTCCCGCATGGATCTTGTAGATATTCTTCCCAAACGGGGCAGTTTTATTTCCAAAATCGATTATGGATTGATTGAAGAATCTCGTTTTATGCGTCTCGTACTTGAGACAGCAATTGTGAAGCTTGCATGCGAACAGGGAATCTCATCCTATTATATGGAGCTGTTAGAGAAAAATCTCCGACAGGAATCTTCTCTGTCCAATACACAGGATTTCTCAGTCCAGCTGGAGCTTGACAATCATTTTCATCAGCTTCTTTTTGAATCTGTAGGAAAATCCAGAACCTTTGACATTATCTATTCCCAGATGATCCATTTTGACCGTCTCCGTATTCTGTCTTTAAAATCCTGGCAGGATGCGCGGGTAGTAAAAGACCATCAGAATATTCTGTATGCCATCCGTCAAAAAGATTCTGAATTGGCGGAAATGCTTATTACCCGCCACTTGACACGGTTTCAAGTAGAAAAAGCAGAGCTGACCAAACGTTATCCTGATTACTTCACGCTGTAATAAAACGGGCGTGTGAAAAACTTACGTTTTCTCACACGCCCGTTTCTGTTTTATACGGTTTTATCTACTTTTACAACTACCTTCATGTAGTTACCCGGATTCTTTTCAATATCCCGAATCGTCTCCGGTGCCTCATCCAGAGAAATAGTCTTGGTTAAAATCTTAGCCACATCTACCTTCTTTGTGTAAATCAGCTCGATCGCCTCTTCAAATTCTCCTGCACTTGTACGTGCTCCGCGAATATCAATTTCCTTACGCGTTATGATATCGGTAGGAATTGAGGTCTCTCTTGGAGGCCAGCCGGTAAGAGTAATTCTTCCTGCGTTGCTGACAAGATCAAGGCTGGAGCGAATTGCTGCATTGGATCCGCTGCACTCCATAACCTGCTGAGCCATCATTCCGCCTGTAATTTCACTGACTCTTACAGCCGCATCTTCTTCTCCGGAATTGATTACATACTCAATACCCAGCTCCTTTGCAAAATCCAGACGCTCCTGAACAAGATCCAGAAGAATTGCATGTGCACCGTAAGCCTGTGCGATCATACCTGCCAGCAGACCAATAGGTCCTGCTCCGATGATCGCGCAGTACTCCCCTGCCTTTAATCCGCCTCTGTGGATTCCGTGAAGAGAAATAGTAAGAGGTTCTGCCATTGCAGCATCTGTCCAATCCATATCTTCCGGCATCTTTACCAGCATATCTGCCGGATGGCAAAAATACTCTGCCATGCCGCCGTCAATATGTACACCCAAAACCTTAAGGCTTGTACAGCAGTTTGTACGTCCGATAGAGCATGGATAGCACTCTCCGCAGTAAATGTATGGATCAACAATAACTTTATCGCCTGGTTTTAATCCCTTAGGATTATCTGCCGGAATTTCCTCTACGATACCAGCCAGCTCATGTCCAATGATCCTTGGGTAGGATACCAGTGTATTGGTTCCGCGGAAAGCACCTATATCACTTCCGCAAATACCAGCTGTAACAATACGGATCAGCGCCTCGCCCGGTCCCGGAACAGGCTTTTCCAGCTCTACACAATCTACATTTCTGGGCTCTTCCAGTTTAATTCCTTTCATTTTTCTCCTCCATTATTAAAGTGCGACTTTTACGACAACCTTTTTAACAAAGCATGGCCCGCCAGCCTGGCATCTTGGTTTATGAGCATCTTCAGGAGCAACGATGATCATATCTCCCTCTTCCAAAAGAACGGTTCCGCTTAACTCCGGCTCCTCATAGAAGATCAGATCATTTTCCTCAATGCGTTCCTTTACTTTAAGGCCATCTCTCTTGCAGATACCGAACTGCTCTTTTCCCTTTGCAACATACTGAATATCAAAGTATTTTTCATGGGTTTCAAAAAAACCTGTATCTGCCGGAATTGTAGTATATTCCTGAATGTTGGCTACTACTGTATCACCCATAATAGGATAGCTTCCTGCAGGCAGTGCATTGATATCTGTTTCTGCCAGCCACTTATAGGCACAGGTAAATTTCTCTTCCAGGTAATTATACTTCTCTGCAATACTTACATTTGAAAAAAACATAGTGATTCCTCCTGTTTTTATTTGCTTGCTATATCAGTCGTAGACATATCTCCTGACGCCAGGGAACAAAGCTGCTTCCAGATTGCCTCGTCTACATGAATCCCCTTCTTCATGCTTTCTTCCCGTACCGCCAAAGTCCTCTCTCCCGGATAGCTTACGCTTCCGCCTTCGCGCTCAGGATGAGCTTTTTTAACCGCATCAATCCTCCGGTTCAGCATATCCTGGATTTCATCTTTGGAGCCAAACAGATAGGGATCATATGCAATAAAGATCTGGCAGCAGTTCGTACAGCTGCCTTTTGCCTGTATATCCATATCCGTTCCGCTCATTCCATTGGCCATAAGCGCTGCAGCCATATCCAAAGCAAGAGCCATACCGCTTCCTTTCCAGTATCCCATAGGAAGCCCCCGCATGGTTTCCTCTATGGCGCCCGGATCGCAGGTCAGATTTCCATCCTTATCAAATCCTCCCGGATAGGGAAGCTGCTTTCCCGCCAGACGATAAACTCCCAACTTTCCATAAGCGTACAGACTCATAGCCATATCAAGGATAAGCGGGCCATCCTCCCTTGGAATCGCCATACAGAACGGGTTGTTTCCCACACTGCGCTTATCGCTTCCCCACAATGGCATACAGCTTTCCGCATTAATCCAGCTCATACCCATAAAGCCTGCTTCAGCCATTTTCCATACATAGGTTGCGCCTCTCATCCAATGAGTAGTGTTTTTCAGGGCAACACAGCCAATCCCATGTTTTTTCGCCAGCTCTACAGCTCTGTCAGCACAAAAGAGCGCATTGGTAATGCCAATCCCCAGTTGTCCGTCATAATTTTCCACTGCGCCCTTTGCACCTGCAAGCTGAGGCTCGCCTTTAATGTTAACCCATCCCTTTTGAACATATTCCACAAATCTGGGAATTCGATTCAGTCCATGGCTTTCTACCCCATCAGCACTGGACTGAATATGAACAGCTGTACATATCTCAGCCTTTTCTTCTGTAAGTCCCAGATTCAGGAAAATCTGCTTTACATCCTGCTTTAATTTGTCATAAGGAACACGAACCCCCATATTTCCTCCCGGATTTACTTACTTGCAATGTCCTTTGTTTCCATATTGCCTGCAGCCAGAGCACAGATCTGCTCCCAGATTGCCTCGTCCACAGAAACTCCGTCCTTCATGCTCTTTTCGCGAGTGGAAATCGTTCTCTGTCCAGGACAGCTTACATGTCCGCCTTCATGCTCCGGATGAGCTGCGTTTGCAGCATCAACACGCTTGTTCAGCATAGCCTGAATTTCTTCTTTGGAACCAAACAGATAAGGATCATATGCAATAAAGATCTGGCAGCAGCCTGTGCAGCTTCCACGATTCTCATTGTCCATATCTGTTCCGCATTTGCCGTTTGCCATAAGAGCAGCAGCCATATCCAGTGCAAGAGCCATGCCGCTTCCCTTCCAGTATCCGGTAGGAAGAATTCTCTTACTGTCCTCAATTGCTCCCGGATCGCTGGTCAGATTTCCGTCCTTATCAAAGCCGCCCGGATAAGGAAGCTGCTTTCCTGCCAGACGGTATACGCCCAGCTTTCCATATGCATACTGGCTCATTGCCATATCAAGCACAATAGGGCCATCCTCTCTTGGAATTGCCATACAGAATGGATTGTTTCCAACGCTTGGCTCGTCGCTTCCCCACAATGGCATACAGCTTTCTGTGTTGATCCAGCTCATACCCATAAAGCCTGCCTCAGCCATCTTCCATGCATAGGTGCCGCCTCTCATCCAGTGAGTCGTATTTTTTAAAGCAACACAGCCAATTCCATGCTCTTTCGCCAGCTCTGCAGCCCGCTCTGCACAGAAAAGAGCATTTGTAATACCGATGCCCAGCTGACCATCATAATTCTCCACAGCACCTTTGGCTCCTACAAGCTGAGGCTTTCCTTCCAGATTGATCCATCCCTTCTGAACATATTCCACAAATCTGGGAATACGGTTCAGTCCATGGCTCTCAACGCCGTCTGCACTGGACTGGGTATGAATTGTAGCACAGGTCTCGGCCTGCTCTTCTGTAAGGCCCAGATTTAAGAATGCCTGTTTTACGTTTTTCTTTACTTCCTCATAAGCAACGCGAATACTCATATCGTTTCTCCTTTATTTTTTATACAGGCTCCCCTTCTTCACAGCAGGGAATTTTGCCTGCGTATTCCATTATCTCTTCATATAAACCGCTGGCTTCCTCCGGCGAATAGCCATATACCAGAAACACATCCATCACATAAGGGGAGTATGGAATTCCCGTGATGGCCTGGGCAAAGGCCATTGCGGCAATTTCACTTAAGACAATCACCGTGGAGTCATTATGCAGAGGTCCCAATGACCAGAGCCGGATCTTTTCCTGTTTTGTAAAAATCTCATCTTTATATTTTTCTTCTACAAAATGAAACAGCTCATGAGCCAGCAAAAGGCCTTTGATATCCAGCTGTTCAGTTAAAACCTCTTTCACTTCAGGACGCTCTGTAAATTTGTGTGCCTTCTTCACAGCATCCATGTAAATCTTTATATTGCCCGGTTCCCGGAATTCTGCAAACAGAACTCTGTCTGCATTTTCCGGGAATGTAGGATATTCAACCTTCAGCCCCATGGCTTCCGATAATTCCTCAGGACTTCGGACACCGTAAAGGCAGCAAATCTTCTCAGCATATTCTCTGCCGCAGCAAACAGCCTGCTTCATCCAGCTTTTTCGCTGCCCGTCATCAAACTTTCCATTCAGCGGCTCTCTGGAAAAAGCATACGCATACATATCCTCTATCGGAATGGATGTCAGATCCTGAAGCATACGGACCAGAGGACGTACCTTAAAATGAGGACGTTCGTATCTTACCGGTCTCTGCTTTCCAAAAAGTCCGTCTGTAATGGGCTTTAAAGCTTCCTGAACCTTATTTCTGTCCATAACTGCTTATATCTCCGTAACTGAACCTACGATAATAATCTCCTCATCAGGCTCTCTGTCTCCCAGATCCAGATCCATCAGCAGGAAGATCTGCTCCAGATCAATTGCGCTGTAATCGCCTACTCTTGGACCTACGCATACAAAGAAATCAGGACGAAGAATGGAGTCTGTCTTAAATACGGCAGCCTCTTTCCAGATTGTTTCCACTACTTCTTTGTAATCGCGGACCGGACATTTTACAACCATACCGTTGGAGCACTGAACCTTGATAAAGCCCTTCTTATCAACAATACGCAGAGGATTCTTTCCCTCTCTCTCTCCCTGGTATACATAGAACTTGTCCGTCTTCTCTGCCAGGTGAATCTGGCTTACCTTTGATCCAAAATCCTGTGTAGCCAGTTCCAGAGCCTCTGCCTCATCACACTCTTTCAGAAGATCCGTTGTCTTTACTTCTGTAGATCCTGTTGCGATTGCTGTTACCTTACCGGTCTGACTGTCGATTTCAATATGAACCTCTACCGTATCAGGTGATGCGCCGGAGCTTACCGCTGCATCAGCCGCCTCTTTCTTAATCTCGCGGATATCATCCTGAGTCGGATTGGGGATCACTCGCTCTACTACGTCACGGACCATGGAAAGCGCAACGCCGATAGAGGAAATAACCTCAGCATTCTCCGGAATGCTGTACTGCAGTCCCATCTTTCCTGCACAGTAAGGTACAAGAGACGCTGCTCCGCCTCCGCAGCCTACCAGCTTCATGCTGTCATGATCCAGCTGATACTTCTCAGCCAGAGCGTTGATGCAGGCATTTACCTTCTCATAATCCTTATCCAGAATCTGTGTTGCAAGCTGCTCTACAGTGATTCCAAGCTTATCTGCTACAGGCTGCATTGCTTTGCGGGCTGCATTGGCATTTCCATAAGCAAAATACTTCTTATCGATCAATCCCAGAACATTGGCTGCACAGGTATTGGTAAAGCAGATACGCTTTCCGTTCTTTAAACGGATTGTAACGTAATCAGCAGGATCGCTTGGTTTCGGTCTTACCATCTCGATCTGCGGATCAACAATCTCCTCTTCAGGAGTAAAACATGCGTATTCGCAGCCTGCGATATGAGCAGAACGAGGACCTACGTCTACTACTTCCTTGTCATTGATACGAACCATAGAACCGCCGGCACATCCAAGAATGCGGACATCCAAAGAACTGATATATGTATCATGGCCTCCGATCTGGGCATAGTCTACACCGGGACGGCCATTCTTGATTACACCGATATTGGTTGTTGTTCCACCTACCTCAAAGTAAATGGCATTGGATGCTCTTAAGTACATCAGAGATCCCATAACAGATGCGGCGGGGCCGGATAATGCAGTTAAAATCGGACGCTTACGCATCTCGTTAATCTCCATAACACCGCCGTCGCCTCTCATGATCATCAGTGGAACCTGAACGCCTGCTTCTCTTACAGAAGACTCTGTTGCGTTTGCAGTTGCCATCATCTTAGGAAGGATGGACGCGTTAATTGCAGCTGTACGGGTACGTCTTGTAAGTCCATACAGTTTTGTAATATCAGAAGCCATACTAACCGGCACATTTTTCTTTTCTGCACAGTCATGGATCATCATTTCCTCATCCATGCTGTCTACGCCAAAGGCCATAGAAGCAACAATTACCTGTGCGCCCTGGCTGATCAAGTCATCAATATTTTTATTGATCACTTCCTCCGTCAGCATCTTTTTCTTAATGAAGGTATTAAATACCTTGATCATTCTGCCAACTTTTTCATCCAATACAATATCCTTCAAAGCCAGCTGGCGCTTTGCAAGAAATCCTTCCAGACCGCCTCCCGCTACGCCAACTACACCTACATTTGCCACGTCGCCCTCAATAAAGGCATTGGTAGCCTGAGTAGTAGAATGGGCTACGAACACCACATCCTCCGGTGCAATGTCATTTTCCCGCATACAATTCTGAAAACTCTGAACAACACCGGCAGCAACGCCGTTTTTGTCGTCGTGGGTAGTTTTTACTTCATTTTTTCCAATAATTTCATGAGTCTCATTGTCCATTGCTACGCATTTTGTGTAGGTTCCACCTACGTCAATACCCATGCGGACAGCTCTGTGCTTACGTTCTGCCATACTTTCCATATCCTTTCAACTTGATTATTCCTTTGGATTTTCAGAAACATACTAAAGGGGCTGCGGGCGCATCCAGAGCGCCCGCAGAATAAAGATATACATTGTTTGAGAGATTTTATTTTAAGATCAGATAAACCATTCAGCGCCAAGTCCGGCAAGCATGATAAATGCTGCCGCATACTGAAGGACACCTGTCAAATATGCATTTGGAATTGATAATTTCAAGAAGTCCTTAGAATCAACCTTGGTGTAAGCCAATCCCCATGCAACCCAGGACTGTGTAATACAGCATCCGATGTTAACCGTGATTGTAGGAATTGCAAATACTGCATATAAGAATGGAACTGAGAAGGAAGCCACATTGGAAAGAACGCCTAATGTAGCGGCACCGCAGCCTACCAGAGTCATAGGGCCACGGAACAGTCCCATAAACAGCAGGGCTGCAAATGCAATACATACAACAAGCTCGCTTCTGGGCATGATTCCGCCAAGAACGACCTTAAAATAAGGAGATGCATAGGATGCTACTGTGTTGAACATCGGCAGTGTAAGAAGGAAGCCTACCAATGGAGCGGTGTCTACAACGCCGTCATAATACAGCTTATTTACCAGCTGGCAATTCTCCTTAAATGTACCCTTCATCTTTCCGCACAGGAACAGAGCTGCAAAACCGGCAATTACGAAGCCGCCGATAACGGAAAAATCAAGCCAGATCTTTAAGATAACAGGAACAATCGGAAGGATCAGAGTATAGAACGGAGCGTTCTTCTGATCTGCAGTGCCTCTTGTCTGGGCAGCCCATGCGTGGCTGGTCTTTGAGGATTTAAGGTAAACTGCGGAAAGAACAGTTGTAGCAACAAGCATGATCAGCAGAGCTGCAAGACCCCAGTGGCTTACATACCATCCCAGAGTAAAGTCAGGCATCTGATCCGGCTGGATAAAAAAAGCGCGGTACTGTGCAAAGTTAACAGGATTTAAATAAATACCTGCTGCAACAGAACCCATAAAGCTGAACATGGCAATTGCTTTCGGAACTCCTAAAGACATAAGAATAGGAAGAACGATAACGCCGATTGCGATAACAGGGCCAGCTCCTGTCATAGCCGTAAAGATAACAGCTGTAACAATATTCAGCAGAGTGATAGTAACCAGAGGCTTGTCTCCGCCTAATTCAACAGTCTTACGAATCAGGGTAGACGCAATTCCGGTCTCCATCAGAACACGACCAAACCATGCACCCCAGCATACGTTTACCAGTGTAGTTCCCCAGCCTTCCGGAGCGCTCTGGTAAATCTTGTTCAGGATACCAACCAGTCCCTTTGCACCTTCAAACTGAAGAACCGGATTGGACTCCAGGAATGCCTGGCTTGCAAATAATGTGCCTCCCAGAGGAAGGATTGTCCAGATAAGTGTGATGATCAAGAATCCGATCATCAGGTTGTGGCCTTTAATACAGTAATATGCCAGGCCAAAAAACGTAAACAATAAAATTATACCGATGATATATTCCATGGTATTTCCTCCATTTCTTTTTTCCCTACGTCATACACATTGCATCTCTCTCAACAATGATATCCCCATTTCATCTCCCTTCATGATAAATTAGTATATTTTCTAACCGGCGTCAAAACGTCCTGACAGTTTTTTGCTGTCAGCCATTTTTGTCAGCCGGAAAAGAACTGTGGATAAAATCCCTGAATGGAATTCGTATTAAGAAGAATTCTGTCAAAATGGCTGGAACAGATCAAAGCTGCCGCTTCCGTATCCTTCCTTTTCAGATGGTCCAGAAGCATCCTTCCTTCTATCTGCATATGCTCCCAGCCAGAGGGACCATAATACCGCTCCGCCTGAAAACCATATGTACTGTAATACAGATAATTCGCTCTCAGCATGTCACAATCCATAATCCGGAACATTTCCCAAATGTGCTTCTTATCGCAGAGAACCGAAAGCGCATAGCTTAACTGCTGTTCCAGAATCAAAAGATCAGCGATCTCTTCCTTTTTTATACTTTGTTCATCCAGTACATCCTCAAGAAGCTTCAGCTGTTCTTCTGAGATATCGCTTCTGCATATCTCCTCAATCATGGACTGTTCGAGTACTCTGTGAGTATACACAGACTGTTTGATCCGTTCCGGATCAATCATAGAAACAGCCGTTCCCTTCTGGGGATAAACAACAACATAGCCTTCCTCTGTCAACTGGGCAAGAGCATCCCTCACTGCCGACCTCCCGGCATTCATCTGAGCAGATATGATGTTCTCACTGAGCATCTCTCCCGGCTCTGCCTTTAAGGTAAGGATCTGATATTTCAGAGCATTGTAAACCTCGTTCTGAGATCTGATCTTATCCAGAAGCTCTTCTGCCTTAATCATCCGACCCCGTCCTCCTTTGTCCTGTTTAATCATTTTGCATACAAGCTTTAAATTGCATACAAGTTTTACTCCTGATTGCATATCAGTTTCAAAAAAAACAGCCTATCAAATCAGGCGTGTGTTTGTCGCTATGTATAAAATATCATATTTTTTTAACAAATACAATATCTTTTTTTATTTTTTGTTAATAAATTTTGTTTTTGTTTGTTATCCGTATTGCTTTTTCCACAAGTAATGATAAAATAAGATTAGAGCTTTATTCGATTTGAAATTGCATACAAGTTTGCAGTTAACTATATTTTTAAGAAAGAACGGTGACACACATGACACTGGCCTTATTTCAAAACCAGACGCTTCCTGCCCGCAGGCCTTCCGAGGATGCGCGGCAGTATGCCTACCGTATTATACGAAAATTCATCCTTGAGCTTCATCTTCTTCCCGGCCAGAAGATGAATGAAGCGGATCTTGCCTCATCTCTGAATATGAGCCGGACTCCAATCCACGATTCGTTTTTCAAATTATCCAGAGAAAATCTGGTAGACGTCATACCAAAGCGGGGCGCATTTGTCTCCAAAATCGACCAGAAACGCATTGATGACTCTGTATGGATTCATCAAAAGCTGGGAAGCGCCATGATCCATTCCATTTATATAAGAAAGGTTCCCAAATCCGAGCTGGAGCTTCTGTACTGTCCCATCCAGCAGATGAACAGCTATATGCTTAACGGAAATTCAGCTCAGACCGTTCAGCTTCTGTCGGAATACTACCATCAGCTTTATATGCTGGCCGGAAATCTGGATCTAGTATGGTCTTCTCTTCAAAAAACCGATACGGATTTGAGACGCCTGCTGTCTCTGGCTGTAAGCAGCCCCAATGTACTGGAAGGCTTGATGCAGGAGCTGACGAATCTGACAGACGCCCTTATAAACCGTGATTATGACAATGCGGGGCTGATCTATGACCACCATTTCTCCAGAATCCGGATGCTTACAGCCCCTCTCAGAACCCATACCCCCCAGTACTTTACAGAACCTGTGCTGCCCTGTGCTGCCAGCGCTTCTCCACAGAGTTCTGATTTATCCTCTTAAAGAAAGGCGGTATCACATTATGACTGACTATCATGCATTATTTTCTCTCAAAGGAAAAACAGCACTGATCACCGGAGGAACCGGCGGTTTGGGAAGTGCGATTGCCAGAGCATTTCTTCAGCAGGGCGCTCAGGTCGCTGTCTGCGGTACCCGTCCGGAAAAAGCGGCTCCCATAGAAGAACTGGCTAAAAGCCTGGACCGTCCATTTTTATCCCTCTCCTGCGATCTGACTGATGCAGAAAGCACAAACCAGATGCTCAACTCCATAGAACACACCTTCGGCACTGTAGATATCCTTGTAAACAGTGCCGGAATCAACCGTCTGATCCCTGCTGAGGAATATGACGACCAGACCTTCCAGACGGTTATGGATATAAACATCGCCTCTCTCCACCGGATTACCCGTGAAGTAGGAAAACGGTTTATGATCCCTCAAAAACAGGGACGGATTCTGAATCTTTCCTCTGTAAAAAGCCTGATCGGAACAAAGCAGGACTACATTGCCTACTGTACAAGTAAAGGCGCTGTCAATATGTATACCCGCCAGCTGGCCTGTGAATGGGGAAAATACGGCATCACCTGCAACGCCATTGCTCCCACTTTTGTATACACTCCCATTAATGCATTCCAGCTGGATGATCCGGTATTTTACAAAACATTAACCGAACGTATTCCCCTTGGAAGAATCGGCAAAGAGCAGGATATTGCTTCTGCTGCCCTTTATCTGTGCAGCGAAGCCGCCTCTTTTGTAACCGGACAGATTCTCTGCGTAGACGGAGGTCTGACTGCTATGCAGTAATTCTGCACACGACTTACTGCCTTTCAATATCCATCAAAAACATTTACCATTAGGAGGTATCATTATGATCTACGGAAACATCAACAGCAAACACTTTGAACAGGAACTGGCAATCCTTCCCAGACCACTGCAAAACGCAATCCGCTTTTTAAAGGATAACGACCTGGCCAATCACGAACCAGGAAGATTTGATCTGGATTTTGAAGGTGTCCCTGTTATTTTACAGGTTCTGGATCTGACTACCGCTCCAAGAGAAACACTTCGTCCGGAAATTCACCGCAAAAATATAGACGTACAGTTCCTTGCCTCCGGCGGACCGGAAGAAGCCGGATTTTACTGGGATAACGGTACAAGCCAGATAGATGAAGATTTGCTGGATACCCCTCGTGATATCCTCTTCTATCACAATAACCCTGCTGTACCGGAAGGCCGTATCTCTTTAGATATAGGTACCTACGCTGTATACTTCCCATGGGATGTACACATTCCTGCAATCCAGACCGGAACAGCCAGCGCTCCTATCCGTAAAATCGTTATAAAGGTTCCTGTGGAAGCCTGCGTATAACAGCAAGGAGACTATTTCATGACCATCGACCGACACTTAAAACACCTGGCACAGAAAGATCCTGAAAACCGGCAAAAAGCCCTTCTTGATGTTCTCATCCAGGAGGGGCTGGAGTTTAGCCTTCAGGAACAGGAACCGTCCATTCAGAACCCTCGCGGAATACGTAACTACCTTTTAACTCCCTGGAGTCCTGAGCCCTCTCTCCTCTTCTGTGCTCACTACGATGCTGTACCCGGAACATTTGGAGCTAATGACAATGCTGCAGCAGTCTGTATCCTGATCCAGCTGGCACAGACTCTGAAAAAAGAGCATATTCCGGCCCGTTTTGCCTTTTTTGATGGCGAAGAAGCAGGTAATATGGGCAGCAAATTTTACGTTTCTTCCCTGGACCGTACTTCCCTGACAGGTGTCATCAATCTGGATGTATGCGGCTATGGAGATACCATTGCCATCTGTGGAAAGGGACATGAAAAAAAGCCGGTTATGCGCCCCTTCTGTCAGAAAAAGCTTCTTGAATCCTACAGAGGACAGCTTTTAAAATACCTCCCCAAAAGCGATGACAGCTCTTTCAGAGGACTTCATCTTCCCGTATTGAGTCTGGCCGCTGTTCCCCTGTGGGATATACAGTATTTAAAAGCTCTGGCCTCTTATGGAGAGGGCCTTTTAGGCCGTCCTCCGGAATTTGAGATGATCCTCGGACAAATGGAGGTAATCTCTACCATGCACGGCGGATATCGGGATACACCGGAATGGGTAAGCTCTGATACCATGAATCAGATATACCACTATCTTCTTGATGGCATGCACAGCCCTCCTGTTTCATCTAAAAGATTCATCTTCTTTTAATTCAGAATCCAAGGGGCAGGCAACTGCAAATGCAGCTGCCTGCCCCCTGACTGTATACACAGCCCCAAATTACTTTCTGCCTTCCATTGCATGAACCAGATTTACTACAAAGGTATGTCCCGGCACATCCACTCCATATTTAGCAGCAGCCCGTACAACAGAACCACTGATGGTATCTACCTCAGTTCGTCTTCCATCTCTTAAATCTGCCCGGATAGACGTACATCCCTGGGGATTATTTAATGAAGTTTTTCTTACCTTTTCCCTTACAGCTTCTTCATCAAATTCAAGACCTGCTGCCGCAGCCGTAAGAATTGTTTCATGAATCAGCTGGCAGCAGAGCTTCCATGCAAATTCATCTGCCGCAATATACCCCATATCTACCTGAAGAACACCTGTCAGAGCACTCAAAGACACATTGGTAAACAGCTTATCCCAGATCAGATACTGAATATTTTCATGAATCCGAACCTCAAAGCCGCAGCTGTCAAAATTTTCTTTCAGACGGGTCAAAAATCCATCCCGATCCTCTGTCAGCATTCCCACATTGGTAACACCTGTTCCGCCTCTGCGCACATGACCCAGACCTAAAACAGCACCGTTATCCTCTGTCGTTCCAATAATCACCCGGTCTTCACTTACAAACTCTTTCAGCAGATCCTCGTGACCAGCTCCATTCTGAAGGGTCATCAGGCGGGTATCCGGACCGATAAGAGCCGAATTGTTTTCCAGAGCTGCTCTGGAAAATAATGCCTTTACAAAGAGGATCACCAGATCAACAGGCTTTTCTTCTGATGTATCACAAAGAGCCTTGGGCTGATAGGAGACAGAAGTTCCGTTTTCATCAACCAGAAGACCATTTTTATTAATCTGCTCTACTACCTGCTGATTGGTATCTACCAAAATAACTTCATTATGCTGCGAAAGATGGCCTCCATAAATAGATCCCATAGCTCCCGCACCAATTACGGCAATTCTCATAATATCTCCATTCTTATGTCTGTTTTCACAGACAGCACTGTATTTCTTCCTTTACTTATGAAAACTCAGCCAGTCCCTCAATTGCATATGCACGTACAGGGCTGGAATCCAGTCCCTTGATCGGAAGTGGAGAATAGCTCATGAAGAATACATCCTTCTTTAACTGCTCCAGATTCTTTAATACTTCCAAAAATACGATATTCTCAGCCATAAGGATATCGTGGAACGGCTTTACATCCTCGTTACAGTTTTCAATAGAAACGCCATCACCGAAGCCTACAGCCTTTACCTTATGATCCTTAAACCACTGTGCACTTTCTGCACCCACTAAGAGACGCTCATCCTTGTCAGTATTGGTATCCGGAGTAAATGGAGCCAGCTTATAAGAAGAATCGATGATCACGATATCTCCTTCTTTTACCTTACCTGCTTCACGATCTAAATCAGCTGCTGTAATATGGCCTCTCTTTGCCACAGTATCCTTAAAATCAACATATACTGCTCTGCCCAAGAATGTAGTCAACGGCAGATCAGCAGCAGACGGCCAGTTATCATCATGATGATAAGGACACTCGCAGTGCGTTCCCAGATGGCTCATCAGGTCCATATGGGTATGGAAATCCGGAATCGGGCCTCCTGTATTAAAACGGAAAAGATGGCATCTTCTTGTCTCAGTAGCCGGATCCAGAATCTTGGACAGATCAATCACTCTTAAATTTCCCATTTCATAAACACACATTTTATTTTCCTCCTTTAATTTAGATCACTGTTAAACAGTACCTCTGTTTCTACAGGCAGACTGGCATTTCCGCTCTTCCACCCTTCTGTATACCAGTATACCGGTAAATAAATAGGATGTCAAGATTAGATATTATGTCAAAATATACAACATTTATACAGATGTTTTATGCATATTTTCTTATTCATCTTCCTGCTCCTGCGGTAACATGGGATCTCCTTGACATCAATCTGTCTTTGACTTAAGATTAGCCTATAAAATGATTTTGAGTCAGGTGAATTTTTATTATGAAAGAGAAAAGCTTCCTGCAGCAGCAGGCATATGATACTATAAAAAGCAGCATTTTATCAGGCGAAATGGAACCAAACCGCCTTTACTCCGAAACCAAGCTCTCTGCACAGATCGGCATATCCCGTACGCCTGTCAGAGAAGCGCTCCAGTGCCTGAGCCAGGATGGATATATTACAGTTATTCCCAGCAAAGGTTTTATGATCCGACAGCTCAACGATAAGGACATGAAGGACAGTATTGAGATTCGCTGTGCCATTGAAGGCTTCTGCACCAATATGGTCGCTTCACAAATTGATACAGAAAAGGGACGACAGCTGCTGCACAGTCTGGAACAGACTCTTTCTGATATGGAAGAGTCCCTGGAAAACGGAGTTCAGCTGGAACACTTTATTGATTCTGATCACCAGTTTCATCTTCTGCTGGTGGGATATATGGAAAACGATGAGTTCAATCAGATTTTCCAGCGCCTTCTCTATCTGATCCGGCTCACGTCTCAGGATGCCCTGGCTGTGGAAGGCCGTATTCAGGGAACGATGGAAGAACACCGAAATTATCTGCACGCTCTTCGGAACGGAGACGGTCCCAGAGCATACCAGCTTATGATGGAGCATCTGCTGATGCCGCTTAAGATGCATGAAAAATGAAGGGCTCTACCGCCCTTCATTTAATATATAGTAAATCCCGTCTTTACTGGAATTCAACACCAGTTCCTGAGGATATCCTGCCGCTTCCAGCATTTTAACCGCTTCTGTCAAATCCCCTACATCATAGTAAATGTGGGCATCGCTTCCCAATATAACAGGAAGACGGTATTCTTTGGCAATAGAAAGCCATTTCATTACGTTTTTATACGCATTTTGCCGTCCAGACCGCGGATTGAAAGAGGAATTATTGACTTCCAAAGCTACCTTATGTTCCAATGCTGCCGGAATCAGACGGTCATATTCCAGTGGATATCTGTCGTCATCAGGATGACCGATTATTTTAACATACGGATTCTTCATTGCTCCAATTAAAGCGTCCGTGTTCTCTTTTGGAGTTCCAGGCTTGATACAGGGTATGTGGAGACTGGCAATTACATAGTCCATCTTCCTGAGAACCGTCTCGTCCAGATCCAGATTTCCATTAAAATCCATAATATTAGCTTCTACACCGGTAAAAATCCGTACTCCCATTACTTCCTGACGAAAGCATTTAAAATTGCTAAAATAAATAGAAGGAGCCGAGCCAGGCATGGCGGGCGCATGATCGGACATTCCAAGAGCGAAAAGCCCTTTACCTGCCGCCTCCTCTACATTTTCCTTAAAGGTGCTGAAGGCGTGCCCGCTGGCCACAGTATGCGTGTGCATATCAAAATAAATATTCATTTCAAGTTCCTCGTCTATGCGCTTAATGTGAATGATATGTGATCTCCGGGATTATATTCCGCCTGACAGCCTGCATATATGGTGAGGACTTCATCCCGATGCTGAACAGAATAATGAATTTCTCTTCCGTTATACTGCTTATTGACAATGATTCCCTGAATTCCATTTCCTTCCGGCTGAATAGTCAGCTGTTCCGGGCGAATCGGATAAAGTCCCTTATTACGAAATTCCATCGGAATCATAGGATTTCGCAGCAAAATATTTTCATCCTTAACATGGAAGGAATCTCCACACCATGAACCTTTTAACAGATTACAGCGACTGACAAAAGTAGCGGCAAAAACTGTTTGCGGATCCCTGTAAATCTCCCTTGGCGTGCCGATTTGCTCCACCGCTCCATCCTTCATGATAATGATCCTGTCTGCCATAGCCAACGCCTCGCTCTGGTCATGGGTCACATACAGAATTGTAGCTCCCGTAAGCTTATGGATATTCTGAATTTCCCGACGCATATCAATTTTAAGTTCTGCATCTAAGGCGCTCAGTGGTTCATCCATCAGAAGGATTGAAGGTTTCCCCACAATGGCCCGTGCCAGGGCAACCCTTTGACGCTGACCTCCGGAAAGTTCCCCAGGGAGACGGTTTTCGTAGGGTTTCAGTCCAGTACAGCTGACAGCCTGTTCTATTGCGGCTTTCTTTTCCTCTGAACTCATGCCTGAATGACGCGGGCTTTTTAATGGAAATTCTATATGCTGACGTACCGTCATATGCGGCCACAGAGCAAACGATTGAAATACCATTCCCAAATCCCTTTTTTCTACAGGAACCATGTGTCCCTGTCCAGAATAGATTTGATCGTTAAGGCGTACAATACCGCTTGTAGGCTCTATAAAGCCTCCAACAATACGAAGAAGGGTAGTTTTTCCACAGCCAGATGGACCCAAAATAGCAACAAATTCCGAATCTCTGATATCCAGATTAATTTCCTTGAGGGCCTGGGTTTTGCTGAATGTTTTTGTAACCTGCTGTATATGTAGGCTCATAACCGTTTTCCTCCTGTTTAACAGATGTTAAATGATCGCGGTTAAGCAGACAGTATCCTGCTACCACCAAAATTGTAATCAGAACGGACATAGCTGCCGCAAGATTATAGTCGCCGCCCTGCTGATAGTTAAAAATAGTCAGACCGATCGTTTTAGTTCCTGCAGAAGCCAGCATGGATGACAAAGTCAGCTCTGTGAAAGCCGGAACAAAAATCATAAACGCACCGGACAGGATCGGACCGGCAACAAGCGGAATAAGAATCTTTATCCATTTGATCCAAAATCCTCTTCCTGAAGCAGCGCAGGCCTCCTCTATGGCAGGTTCTACAGAAAGAAGGGCGATGGTACTTCCCTTGATCTGCAAAACCAGATAGCGGGTAATATAAGCAACCACCAGAATATTAATGGTGCCATAAATTCCAGGATATACCCCCGGAATAGGTTCAACCCAGTGAAAAATCATAGACAAAGCAAGAACAATGCCGGGAATAGCATACGTCAGAGAAGCACATTTTTCCAGTAAAGCTGCCGCCCGGCTTTTTTTTCTGAGTTTCCCATAAGCGATAGCCGTACCTGCCACAATACATACAAGCGTAGTTACCACTGCCAAAGTCAGACTGGTATGAATCGCGGAGATCACTCCTCTGTTATGAAACACAAAGGCAAAATTTTTTAAAGTCAGATTTTCAGGAACAAAATCCAGTCCATAAGCTTTCAAAAAAGAAGATGCTGTCATGGCAGCCATGGGAATAATGTTCAAAATCAAAAGAAGCACCAGCGTTCCCCATTCTAAACATAAACGCAGTGGATTTTTTAAATGTATCCGCACCGAATAGTCTTCTTTAATGCTGTCCATGGATGCACCGCGTTTTACAAAAAATCCCTCCAGCATAGTACCTGCTGCAGCGATAACCGACAGGATCATGGACAGAGCCGCTGCCAGCGGAAACGCATTTGGACCAAATCCAATGGCATTCTCGTAAATATAGGTACTTAAAACCGGAATTCCAGAAGAAATTCCCAGAAAAGCAGGTACAGAAAAATTATCAATGGCAGATAAAAAAGCCAGTACGCTTCCTGCCGCAATTGCCGGAGCAGCGGATACCAGATTAATTTTCAGTATAGCCTGTCTCTGGGAATAACCGCAGGCTCTGGCTGCCCATTCCATATCTCTGGGAATTTTTCTCAGCATATGAACAACATTAACATACACAATAGGAATATTACAGAATCCCAGTACCAGAATGATTCCTCCCATGGTGTAAATATCCACACCCGGAAGTCCGATAGAAGTCAAAAATCCATTGAACGCCCCTCTGGAGCTGAAAAAGCTGCTCCAGGAAAGGGTAATGATGTATGATGGAATAATAAAAGGAAGCAAAACCAGGAATTCAATAACGCCCTTACGTTTTATATTACAATAGGCGGTGAGAAATGCCAGTCCGCTGCCACAGCCAGCGGCCAGAGCGGTGGAACTCACAGCAATAATAATTGTATTAACAATAGCTTTTCTGGTACGCTCCTGAGATAAAAGTCCGGCAAAATTATCCAGTCCATATCCATTCTCCACGGTAACTCCCATGAGCAGGAGACGGATCAAAGGAAGAAGAAACACCAGGGCTGCCAGCAGATAGACGGCTATCCTGGCAATGGACGCCCCTGTTTTACGTATCGTTTCCATATAGATCTCCTGTTATTTACTGAAACATCTGGCTGAACTGTTCTTTATCTGCTTCACGGTTCTGATACAGTTCCTTCGTATCCCAGGTAAGAGGTGTGATCTCATCGATACGCTTAAATCCTTCAGGAACTTCAACTCCGCTCTTTATGGGAGTATAGCCAATCTCAGCGGTCAGAGCCTGACCCTCCTCGGAGAGTACAAAATCCACAAATGCTTTGGCCAGATCCTCACTATCCGTTCCCTTTACAATTCCAATCGGTTCGGTAACGGCAGGAGAGCCTTCAGCCGGGTATACGAATTCTACGGGAGCCCCGTCATTCTTTGAACGGATGGCCATATAGTCTGCTAAAAGTCCACAGGCCTGTTCTCCTGCAACCACTGCGTTCTGAACGGATCCATTTCCTTTTCCCACAACGACTCCATTATCCTTTAATGTCTGATAATAATCCCATCCCAGTCCTTCGGTTCTGGTAAGAACCCCCAGGTTGTAGGCAGCAGCTCCGGAATAGAGGGGGCTTGGCATGATCAGGTCATCCTTGTAAGCCTCATTTGTCAGATCTTTAAAGCCTGCAGGAATATTTTCGGTTAACTCAGTATTGTAGACAATTCCAGTAGTAATTACCTTTGTTCCCACATACATGTGATCCTTGTCAATATAAATTTCCGGAATACCCTCCAGTTCAGGAGACTCGTAAGCGCTCAGAAGATCCTGCTCCTTTAGTGTCTCAAAAGTAACATTGTCCGCCACCAAAAGAACATCTGCCAAAACATCCCCTGCCTCCTTCTCCGCCAACACCTTGCTGACTACTTCCTCAGTACCAGAACGGAACACATCCACCTGAATATCAGGCCATTTTTTATTGAATCCGTCAATCATGACCTGAATGTCTTCCTCCGGCTGTGAAGTATAAAGAGTAATAGAACCGGATAAGTCTTCTGATACTTTTTTTGAAGTTTCTTCTAAAACAGCTTCCGATGAGTTATCCGCAATCTGCTCCGAAGCTGACGCGGTAGTTTCCGAATAATTATTCTGGCATCCCACCAGTGAAGATACTGCCAGTCCTGCTGTTAATACTGCTGCAAATCTCTTTTTCATTCTAACTTACCTCCATTAAAGATGTGTTGTATAAACTGAATATTCTGTTTTGCTATAGAAAAGTCCCCACTGCTGTCCAAACCTTCTATAACCATAGGAAGGTTATAATGCGCCAGCTTAGGAAGAAGCTTTTTCATATCATAATCCCCCTCATTAAGAGGTGTATGAAATCTGGAACCTTTGCGATTACTGATATGAATTTTGGAAATCTGAGGACGATAATTCTGAAGAATACTTAAAATCTCTTCTTCACTGTCACAGTGAGCTACATCCAGGGTATAAACAAACTGGTCAAACATATCGCCGCATACCTCCTTCATTGCATCCATAGTGGTAACAAATTCTCTGGGTATTTTCTCCATAATCTCCAACGACACGTCTATCTTCCATTTCTGCGCATATTCCAGAATTTCCCTCAATGATTCCTTAAGATAAGCTCCGTAAGATACCCCTATTCCTGAAATAGTACAATGTCCTGGATGAACTGTGACTTCATCCAGTCCCAGCTGATAAGCAAGTTCAACCGATTTTTTCACCTCAGTAACGGACTGTTTCCTGATGCCATCATTCACAGATGAAATATTTAAATCCCAGCTCTGGCTGTGAATGCAGTTCTTTAAAGGATACAGAGCAGCCAGCTTTTCAAATTCATCGATGTCAAACTTCCGATAGAAAAATTGTTGACTCCACAATTCAATCCCATCTAAACCAGATTGAAAAACCATATCAAAAATTTCTTCCATAGAGCCGTTCCACAGGAGAGTGGAACTAAGATAAATATTAGCCATTCCGATTACTTCCTGTCATTTGATGAGGCTATTATAACAGGTAAAATGTAAAGACTCCTACCATGAAAAGGTAAAAATTGAGTAAATAAATTTCGTTTTTATTTTATTGAAATTTATATTGCATTTTTGACAAAACTCTAATATATTAAACAAAAAGGAGGTTCATCGACTATGTTGGAAAAGATTTATGAAGAATATAAAGAAAGATTGTCCAAATCGGATCATAAGATTTTTGGATATCTGCTGGAGCATGAGCAAGAACTTCCGGCTATTACTGCAGAAGACCTCTCACGAAGGCTGAACATCAGTACAGCTACTATTTCCAGATTCTGGTCTAAAATTGGATTTCGAAATCTAAAAGACTTAAAGCACAATTTATATGAAAAACAGGAGTCTACCCCTTACAGCCGGATGAATGCAGCTCTAAGCCAGTGGAAAGAATGTGGAATTTCACCTGATTTACTTCTGGAGCGTTTGTCCTTTCAGCTTGAAAAGACATTTCAAGTAGTGAAACCGGAACAGGTGGATGAAGCTGTAAAGCTTTTAATCTCATCACGGCAGGTCTATATTTTTGCACCCGATGTATCAAAAGGTTTAGGAAACATTTTACAGTACCGTCTGCTGCGTCTGGGTATTCTCTTGATTCCTCTTCCAGGAGGCTCTCAGCTTTATGATGCTATGGTAAATTTGAAACAGGGCGATCTGGTTTTACTGTTTGGATACTCACGCCTTCTGACAGAAGTACAGATTCTTTTATCCTATAGCGAAAAAGCCGGATACCAAACCATTCTGTTTACAGATTTACTGGCCGAAGAACATTTATCTAACGCCAATTTAACATTGTACAGCTTCCGTGGGGAACCAAATGACTATCACTCAGTAGCAACCCCCTTACTATTGATCGATTTGTTGATTATGAAAGCCAGCCAATCCCTTGGGGGCGGATTGGAAAAAGCGAAGAAACTTCAGAATTTGAGAGAACAATACGCAGGATTAATTCGACGATAAAATACGAAGAACATAACATCAATAATTCTCTTAAAACACAAAAATATCTCCAGCCGCATAACTACGACTGGAGATGAACAAAATTTTACTTTTTATCCGCCTACTTGGCAACAGGCGATTTAAAACAATAACAGTTTCATCTAATCTCATAACTCACCACTTATAATACTTAATCAACGCCTGAGTTCCAAGATCTCCCATACCCTCTGATTCCAGCTTTTTCGCCATTCCCAGCACATCCTCCAAAACTCCCAGACGGGTATCTGCAGCTAATGCCTCTTCATCTGCAATTCCCATATCTTTGATAAAATGTTTCAGGAAAAAGCCGGGGGCATAGTCATCTTTTGCTGCCTTAGAAGCCACATTATTCATCTGGGCACTGCCTGCTGCACCGGTAGAAATAGATTTCAGCATGGTATCTACATTCAGCCCCGTATTCTTTGCATAAACCATTGCCTCACAGGCTCCTGCCAGAGCACCTGCAATTGCAATCTGATTGCACATCTTCGTATGCTGTCCGTTTCCTGCCTTTCCCTCATAATTAATATTCTTTCCCATAGCCTCAAAAACAGGCACACAGGCGTCAAAATCCTCTTTCTTACCACCAGCCAGGATCGTCAATGTACCTGCTTTGGCACCGGTATCTCCTCCTGTTACAGGGGCATCTACTGCATGAAGCCCTGCTTTTTCTGCCTCTTCCCAGATACGCACAGCCAGTCTGGGGCTCGTGGTTGTCATATCAATCACATAGGTTCCCGGATCAGCATTTGCAATGATTCCATTGTCACCAAAATAAACCTCTTCCACATCCTTTGGATAGCCCACAATGGTAATCACTACGTCACGTCCCTTTGCACACTCAGCTGCTGTATCACACCATACTGCACCCTCTGCAATCACATCCTCAGCCTTAGCCTTTGTACGGGTATAAATGGCAACCTCATATCCTGCCTTTCTCAGATTCCGCACCATGGATTTTCCCATAATTCCCACACCGATAAAACCAATTTTTTTCATTTTTATTTATCTCCTTTCGCTTCTATATCTTTTAAAATAAGCTGAATACAGGTATTGAAATCATTGTTTTCATACCCTCTGTCAATCCCGCACGCTGCCAGGCGTTCTTTTGAAAAGTCCTTCTCATCTGCCAGAAATCTCCGGCACATCTCCGCATATTTAGGCGTATTCTGCGTTTTTTCCCGATCCAGTGCCCTCTGAAGGCGCGTCCCATCATCCACATAGATATAAAGAGGAATCATAACTTCATTTCCGTAATAATTTACCATCTTTTCATAAGAATCCAGTGTTCCTATCATAAGATAATTTCCCTGTTTCAGATCGATCTGGCCATCGTCAGCGGTAAAGTAACTCCATGGTCCAAACACTGTATCATAGGTTCTGCACTCAATCACCTTGCCCTGACTCTCCAGCTTCTTTAAACGTGCTTCATCTGTAAAATAATACTCCACACCCTCCTGTTCCCCGTCCCTGATGGGCCGGGTGGTGTACATACGCACTGTGCCGTATTCAGGAAACCGGCGCACCAGCTCCTTGTAAATCGTGTCTTTACCGGCAGCACTTTTTCCCATGACATAAAAAATATATCCCATTTTCCTGTTCTTCCTGTTAAATATTCTGTCTAAATGGCCTGTTCTGATACAAGTATTGTCTCCAGCGTCTGATCCGACAGCCCCTGTACCGGAAGCCCCTTCCTGATATAATCCAGAATCACCTCCAGAAGCTGCTCCGTTATACATTCCCCCGGAGCAATCAGAGGGATACCCGGCGGATAGATATAGACAAATTCCCCGGATATTTTCCCTGCGCTTTCCCTGAGAGGTATTCTCGCAGTTTTTCCATCAATGGCCTCCCGGATGGAGCACCGGGTCTTTGCCTCTATGGCATAGACGCAGTCAGAGCCGGCCCCTTCCCGGCCCTGTAATTCCATTTTCCCGGAAGGGAAGCCTTCCTTATCAATAGCAAGAAGGGCAGCTCTCAGCCGTTCAAGTCCTGCTTTACTGTCTCCAACAGCCGTTATAGCTGTCACATAATCTGCCCCGCACATTTCCATTTCCAGATGGTACTGTTTCCGCAGAAGCTCCGACAGCCCCTCCCCGTCAAAGGACGCATACCGGGTAGATATCACAACTTTAGAAGGGTCCAGATCAAAAATTCCATACCGGCCTTTTAATTCCCTTCCCACCAGACGCAGGTTCTTCATAGCAGACAGGCTTTCTCTCATCTCCAAAAGGCTGTCTGCAAACTTCCTCATACCATCCTTCCTGCGCAGCTGCTCCATCTGAAATATACCATTTTCAATAGATGCCATTAACACATAAGACGGACTGCTGCTCTGAACTATATGCAGGTACCGTTCCACAGCTTCCATATCCATATAGGCGCTTCCGTCCGGTCCATTGCATTTCATATGAAGCACAGCCGTCTGGGTCAGGCTGGGAAGGGTCTTATGTACGCTCTGTATCACTACATCTGCCCCAAGCTCCAGAGCAGACTGCGGAAATATTTCACTGTATCTGAAATGAGCCCCGTGAGCTTCATCCACAATCAGAGGAAGTCCGGCCCGATGGACTATTTTTGCAATTTCACCCACATCTGACACAATTCCATCATAAGTAGGCGACACGATGAGAACCGCCCGTATATCAGGCTGCTCCTTCAGGGACTTTTCCACATCCTCCGGCAAAATTCCTCCCTGTATCCCCCATTCCTTTGTGGACTGTGGATAAACGTATGAAACCTGTAAATGGTGAAGGTAAATCCCATTATATACTGCCTTATGGCAATTACGCCCGATCAGAATCCGTTCTCCCCAATGCACACAGCCGCATACAGCCGCCAAAAGCCCCGATGTACTTCCATTTACCAGATACCGGGTACGGTCTGCTCCATACAGCCCGGCAGCCCACTCCATAGATTCCTTTAAAATTCCCTCCGGATGATGAAGATTGTCAAAGCCGTCAATTTCTGTAATATCTACCTCAAAGGGGTTTGGAAATTCCATTCCCTGATAAAAGGCCCTTCCATCCGCTTCCTCTCCCCATTTCAGTCTCTTATGGCCCGGCATGTGAAAGGGATATATCCCTGTTTTTCCATAGTGCTTTAAACGGTTAATCAGAAGGTCTTCTTCTCTCATATGGTCCTTCCTCCCGTACTGAGCCGATCCTTTCTCCGTTCCACCACCTGAATCATCACACTGCGGAGCTGACGCCGGTTTTTTACCACCAGAGTCTTTTCCTGATAGCGTTCCGCGATACTGCGGTACTGGCGCTTCTTCTTTCTGCTGCGCCCCTTGTGAAGAATCCACCATACGAATTCCCAGTCCATTTTTTCAACGCAGCCGTCTCCCATATCTTCTCTGGTTTTTCCTTTATAAACATGGGAGCGTATCAGCGCCTGCCACAGACAGATCCATCTGGGATAATTCATAAAAATAATCAGATCCGCTTCCCTTAACCGGCGCTCCTGACTGAACCCCGTATAATTTCCGTCAATGATCCAGCCTCTATTTTCGTTTTCATCCAGAAAATCTTCTGCCATCCTCCTGGCTGTCTCCCGGTCCCGTTCCTTCCATCCCGGTTCAAACTGAATCCGGTCCAGATGCAGAACCGGACACCGGAATAATTTTCCCAGCTTTTTGGCTAATGTGGATTTTCCCGCGCCGCTATAGCCGATTACCGCAATCTTCACACCTTTCACCTGCTTTCTTCTGATTAGTTCTTTTGGTATTATCATACCACTTTTACGGGGGGTTTGTCTTGTGGAAATTAAAAATACCCCAAGCATCTGCTGCTTGAGGTATTTTTCAGCGGAAAAAGCGAAGCATCCCAAAATCTTCTGTTATATTCTTCTCCTTCATAACTCTCAGATAATCCAGCCTTGCTGTTTCTATATGCTCAGCCAGCGCCTGCTGAGCCAGTCTGCTGTCTCCTGACTTAAGACCCTCTAAAATCATTTGATGGTCCCTGTATGCTTTATCCTGATATTTACGCTCCAGATAGGAAATCATCCTTACCCGACGGCACTGAAGGAGCAGGCTTTCATGAAAACGTATCAGCTTTACAATAAAATCCGGCCTTATCTCTCTGATTCCCCGCAATGCTGCCACCCCGTTCGTAAAGGTCTGAGCAATAGTAAATCCGTATTTTCCCCAGTCTGCCAGTGTTTCCAGATCCTGAAGCACCAGCAGGTCATCATCCACCAAAACCACCTTAAATGCCACGTTTCCTCCTCCATACAGCCAAATCTTTGCCGCCCAGTTACTGAGACTGATAACTCTTATATACACATATTTTACCATGTGGGGAATTTTGTGTCATCTATGAGATTTTATCAGGTATTCTTCCCCTCCTGTAAAAAACAGGCGCACCCGGTAAACGAATGCGCCTGTTTTATCATTTTATAATCTTCAGAAAATACAATTATCTCTCTCTGCTTTCTACCATTTTCTTCACATCTGCGATAAACTCATCCAGCTGTGCGCTTCCCAGATCACCCTTGTCACGGCTTCTCACTGTAATTGCGCCCTCAGCGGCCTCCTTCTCGCCCAGTACCAGCATGAAGGGTACCTTTTCAAGCTGTGCCTGACGGATCTTGTAGCCCACCTTCTCATCCTTGTGATCCAGCTCTGTACGGATACCGGCTGCTCTCAGCTTCTCATATACACCTGTTGCATACTCCATAGATTTTTCAGATACAGGAATTACCTTTACCTGAACCGGAGCCAGCCATACAGGGAACTTACCTGCAAAATGCTCGATCAGAATACCGATGAAGCGTTCAATGGAACCAAAGCATACACGGTGAATCATAATCGGACGCTTCTTTGTGCCGTCCTCAGCCACATATTCAGCCTCAAAACGCTGGGGCAGCTGGAAATCCAACTGAATGGTTCCGCACTGCCATGTACGTCCGATGGAATCTCTCAGATGGAAGTCAATCTTAGGACCATAGAATGCACCGTCGCCTTCATTAACAATATAGTCCAGCCCCATTTCCTCCAGAGCGTTTCTCAGGCCGTTGGTAGCCAGCTCCCAATCCTCGTCAGATCCCATGGAATCCTCAGGTCTGGTAGACAGCTCTACGAAATATTCAAAGCCAAAAAGGGTATAAACCTCATTGATCAGTCTTGTAACGTTCTTAATCTCCTCAGTAATCTGCTCCTGAGTCATAAAGATATGGGCGTCGTCCTGGGTAAAGCAGCGCACGCGCATCAGGCCGTGAAGCTGACCGCTCTTCTCGTGACGGTGAACCAGACCCAGTTCGCCTACTCTCAGAGGAAGATCTCTGTAGGAACGCGGCTGAGACTTGTACACCAGCATACCGCCGGGGCAGTTCATTGGCTTAATTGCGTAGTCTTCCTCATCGATCACAGTGGTATACATATTGTCCTTATAGTGATCCCAGTGACCGGAGGTCTCCCACAGCTTGCGGCTTAAGATCACAGGAGTGGAAACCTCCTGATAATTCTCTCTTAAATGGATCTCTCTCCAGTAGTCGATCAGGGTATTCTTTAAGGTCATGCCCTTTGGAAGGAAGAATGGGAAACCAGGGCCTTCCTCTGTAAACATAAACAGACCCAGCTCCTTGCCCAGCTTTCTGTGGTCGCGCTTCTTTGCCTCCTCCAGCATGGTCAGGTAGTTTTCCAGATCCTCCTTATTTGCAAATGCAGTTCCATAAATTCTGGTCAGCATCTTATTCTTCTCGCTGCCTCTCCAGTAAGCGCCTGCAATGCTTGTGAGCTTAAATGCCTTTACGCCCTTTGTATACATGATATGGGGGCCTGCGCACAGATCTGTAAAATCTCCCTGCTGATAAAAGCTGATGGTCTCCTCTTCAGGCAGATCCTCAATCAGTTCTACCTTGTAAGGCTCGCCCTTTTCCTGCATTAACTTGATTGCCTCATCTCTTGGAAGTACAAATGGCTTTAATGGAATATTTTCCTTGATGATCTTCTTCATCTCAGCCTCTAACTTCTCCAGATCCTCTGGGGTAAATCCGCCCTCTCTGTCAAAGTCATAGTAAAAGCCATCATCAATAGCCGGTCCGATGGCTAATTTTGTCTCCGGATACAGTCTCTTTACAGCCTGTGCCAGCACATGGGAAGCGGTATGACGGATCGCCCTTAACTCATCCTCTGCCTCCTGTACATTTCCATCTGGTAAAATGATTTTCATGGTAAAACTCCTTTCTTAATCGTCAGGCCCATTTTCCGGGCCCTATTATGATCTTTGAAAATGGTCCCGTTCGTTCCGGCCTGCGGCCAAATAAAAAACCCCTGGACACATTTCCATGTCCAAGGGTGCATATACACGGTTCCACCTTGATTTTCACTCATTGATCCCTTAACGCGGGGTACGGCATCATTTCCTCTGTTTTCACTCCAGCGCCAAACATCTGACTGTAAAAACAGTATCCTTGACACAGCTCAGGACTGGTTTTCCCCTGCATTCTCCACACAGCCTTTCCACCACCCGGCTGCTCTCTGTCTGTTCCCTGCAAAGTACTTGTTCCTTCAAAGCTTTCTGCATTTCTGATTATAGCATCTGAGTGCTATTTGTCAACAATATACTTTGAAATTTCATTTGAAATTTCATTAACTCTCTGGCGGTTTACCAACAGGAAGGCTTTTCCGTTTACCTTCGCTCCGTAATAATTCTGGTCATAGGGAATCAGCTCCACCTGCACATTACCGCCACCCACTGCGCTGTCACTGTAAACATAGGTCAGAACCGGCTCCTTTGTAAGTTGGTCGGCAATATCCGAAACTCTGCGCTCCGCAGAAAATGCGTAGAGCTGATAGTAAATAGAATTAAATCTCGCCTCAGTGATTTCTGCTCCATTTAATACGTAGACCTCCGCATCTCTTCCTATCCCCCGTTTGATGGTAAATTCCGCGCTTCCCGCCGCTGTAGTTATGGTCAGCGTGTCAAAATTCTCCTTCTTCACAGGCGCTACATTGAGAGATAAAAATGCCTCCGGCGTCAACTGGAAAAAGCTGTCCAAATTGCTTTCCCGAATGATGTAAATGGCCTGTCCGTCCCTAGAATATACATAGCGGGCGGCCTTGTCTGCATCTTCCCCCACAGGACCGTTTTTGCTAATGAAAAGCTCATAATTCTTTGCGTTTCCGTCTGTGTCCGTATAATCTACGGCAATGCGGGCCTGTGGCTTATCCAGTCCATACTCCGCCATTTTTCCGCTCTCCGGCCTGTAGACTACCATTGCCTCATAGCGTATCTTCATAATTTTTCCAATAAGCTCCGTCACAAGGCCGCTGTCTGCCTCTGCGCCGTCCGCCATGGCCCAGATATCATTTTCCCCCTTTGTAAACGAAACAATTTCCCCGTTATTTTCTACCTGGACGAACCTAATTCCCTCCAGTTTCATTTCCGGCAGGCTTTCTCTTACCGCCATAGCCGTAAGACTGTTAGAAAACAGCGTTGGGAAGGTGGCGTCCACGGTGTAAACCTTTCCCGCACCTTCCACTGCTATATAGCAGTCGCCTGTAGCGCTGTTTGTATCGCCTAAAAGAATTTTTACGGCCTTATCCGTCGTGGTCACGGTGATGACATTGGAAGGATTTTCCAGTCCATACTGGCTAAAGGCCTTATCTCCGCTTCCCACATAGCGCTGTGCTTTTAACCGGGCAGTCTTATTTACCATGGTTTCCAGAAACTTCTGGTTTAACGGGAAGCTTTCGTCCTCCGCATCATACCAGGTTCCGTCCTTTTTCACAAGGTTTACGGTTTCATCACCGCTATTATAGGACAGAGCCATAATGGTCTCCGCCTCTATTTCATACACAAGGGTATTGTCATTACCGCTCTGTTTCTTCTCTTCCTGCACCAGAAATACATACACTGCAAGCAGCACTGCAGCAATGATAACTGTCACTATGAAATTCCTTTTCTGCTCTTTTCTCACTTCTGGCACCTCCTTCTCACACAAACTACAATTCCCACAGCCAGCACTACAAGCGGTATTACTGCCACAAACAGCAGTGTCCACTGCATTGCCTGTCCGAAGGTGAGACGCAGGGTTGTTGACTCTGTAGACTTTGGGCGAATGGTAGTGCTGTCCTCCTGCTCCGTCATCCAGCCAATTGAGTTGAGCACCAGATTGGTGTTGTTTCCGCTTACCATCTGGTCAATGTCGTCGGTCAGCAGACTGCTGCTGGAGAACCATGCGACTCGGGTCTCTCCGTTTCCTGCGGATTCTTCCACTGCCACTCCCACCGCAAATGGGCCTGCCGCGTCTCCAGCCTTATAGTTTAAATTGGAGGTGCCTGTCTTTAACCAAGAATTGCTGCTGGTGGTCAGAAGTATACTGGTCTCCACGGTGCTGCGCACATCCAGCAGGATGGTGATTGCATGGGCATTTGGAAGCAGAAGCAGTCCGTCGCTTGCGATAAATGGATCTGTGATGGTGCTACTCTTAATTTCCGGCAGAAGGAAATTTGGATAAGATGGAATACTGCGGTTGGCATCGCCTTCCACCACCAGTCCCTGAACTGCCGCCAGGCCGTAACCCGACATCACTTCGCTTAAATTGGGCATCTCCGCTGCTGAAATGCCGGTAATTAAAATCATCCGACCACCATTTTCTAGATAGGAGGTGAGAACCTCCTCCTCTTCCTTTGTAATATCCGATACAGGAACATGGAACAGAAGGCAGCCTGCATCCTCCGGAACTGCGCTTATAGTCATCAGATTTAAGGATGCCTGCTCCACGCCCTCTTTCTCAAGAGCCGAACCAAACTGCTCAGAAAGTTCCGTCTCACCATGTCCGGTCACTACATAAATTTTTGACAGCTTGTCGCTGGTGACAAAATGGATGGCGCTGGTAATCTGTCCTTCCCCGTCGAAGCCATTGGTGACTTTTCCCGTATTATAATCATAATTGGACGGGTACAAATCGGAGTTGCGAATTACCTTGTAGCGCTCCGTTCCCACTGCGATAATGCTGTTGTCGCTTACCTTATCAGAGGTATAATTCTGCACAAAGGTGGGAGATAGAATAGGGTCAACATATTCTACCTTAATGTTGCTGCCTGTGCTCTCATATTTTTCAAGAAGGCGGGTCAGCTTCTCATCCTCTTTACCCTGGGGGGCAATAAGATACAGTTCCACCTGCTCATTTAAGTTGCCGACCATGTTCTTTGTCTGCTCCGACAGGCTGTAAAGTCTTGATGCGGAGGTGTCAAACTGGGTGTACTGCGTGGGAACCTTTCCGGCGATTGCATTGGCCAAAACCACAATCACTGTCACCAGCACACACATAACAGCTGTATAAACAAAATTTTTACGGAAACGTTTCTCCACGGACTGAACCGTGAAAAACAGGAACAGCACCGTCACTCCGGTGTAATAAACCAGATGGCCCACATCAAACAGCCCATCCACAAAATCATAATACCGCTGGAACAGGGACAACCAACCGATGTACGGGTAAATTGCGCTTCCAATGACATTGCCCTTGATAATACCTCCGATGCCATTTATCAGGTAGCTGAGCAGCAGCAGTGTAAAGGTGACAACTGCCGCCGCAATCTGGTTTTCTGTAAAACTGGAAACAAAAATGCCGATGGAAATACATGTAGCTCCCATAAACAGAAAGGCCAGAAAGCAGGAATATGACTGCGCTAACGGAATGGTTCCGTACCTGGAAAGAACCAGGGGACACAATGTCAGAGCCAGCAGTGGAATGGCAAACACTGTCAAAACTGCAAAAAACTTACCCAGAACAATGCTGCTGATTTTCACCGGTGCTGTAAACAAAAGCTGGTCTGTTTTCTGCCGCTGTTCGCCTCCTAAAGTACGCATGGTAAGCACCGGAATCACAACCAGAAGCACCACCATGGTATTTCCCAACACATATCCGAACTCTGCCACACCGCCCTGAAGGTTAAAGGCCGTAAAGAAAACCCCTGCAATCAGCAGAAAAAACGCAGTATAGAGATATCCCATCATGGAACGGTAAAACGAACCAATCTCTTTTTTATAAATTGCCCACATGGTCTGCTTCCTCCTTACCGTCCGCCTTCAGATTTGCCTGCTCGTCCTGTCTGGTCAGCTCCATAAATACGTCCTCAAGGCTTAAGTTGGCGCTAGTCAGCTCCATAATAGGGCAGTCCGCCTGTGCCAAAAGCCTGAACACTGCCGCTCTTGGGTCAACGGTTTCGTCTGTTTCCAGATGAACCGCCGTAAACCCATTAGGCAATACCTCCACCCGAATCTGCTTTAATAATCCATGGATTTTTCCCAGAGCTTCCTGAATCTTCTCCGGTTCTCCCTGAATCAGCATGTCGTAGGTATTTGCACGGCGCATAAGCTTGCTCAAGTTCTCGGCGCTGTCGCTGGCAACCAGCTTTCCCTTGGAAATAATCAATATATGGTCACACACAGCACTGACCTCCGACAGAATGTGGCTGCTCAGAATAACCGTATGTTTTTCCCGAAGTGAGTGTATCAGGCTGCGGATGTCAATAATCTGCCGCGGGTCAAGTCCCACTGTAGGCTCATCCAAAATAATTACCTCCGGATTTCCCAAAAGAGCGCATGAAAAGCCCACTCTCTGGCGGTAGCCCTTGGACAGATTCTTTATAAGGCGCTTTCTCATATGGGTAATGCCTGTAAGCTCCATCACCCGCTCCACCTCTGCCTTTAATTCCCTTTTTGGAACGCCCTTTAACTCCCCGGCAAAAGCCAGATATTCCTCCGGCGTCATATCCGGGTACACCGGCGGTATCTCCGGAAGATAGCCGATGTGGCGCTTTGCCTCCTCCGGCTCCATTGAAATATCGTGCCTGTCTACCAAAACCGTTCCCGAGGTGGCTGACAGATATCCTGTAATCATGTTCATGGTTGTGGATTTTCCGGCTCCGTTGGGGCCCAGAAATCCATAAATTTTTCCTTTTTCGATGATAAAGCTTACATTATCCACGGCCCTGAAATCGCCGTACTGCTTTACCAGATTTCTTACCTCTATCAAAAAAATTTCCTCCCTGGCGCTGCCACGGCGGTCGCCAAAGTCTTTATGGGCCTTGGCTCGTCGCCTGCGCAAAACGCGCAAAGCCACTGCATGTCCTTTTACCGGTCATGCAGCAGCTTTTCTGGTCTATTTGTGTCTGATGTCTGATTATTTATCAGTCTGTGTCAGCGCATACATAGCATTTCCGAACAGCTTTGCGTCCAGAATGTATTCGTCAATTTCGATGCACTCGTCCGGTCTGTGGCACAGATCCGGTGTTCCCGGGAAAATGGAGCCAAAAGGAACAATGTTCGGTACTGCCTGTGCGTAGGTTCCTCCCTCAAAGCTTGGTGTAGAATCTTTTCCGGTCAGCTCCTCATATACAGTGCGCAGTGTTGTAATAAGCGGATGGTCTAATGGGAAGCGGTAGGACTTGTGAAGATCCATATCGACAATCTTGATGCCAACCGATTCTACCTGTGCCTTCCAGTCTGCTGTTACCTCGTCCTTATATGTAAATGGCAGGCGGATATTTACAACCCACTTTAACATACTCTCGTCAATTTCCATCTTGGAAAGGCTGAAAGTCAGCTTGCCGCACTCGTCAGCCCTTGCCATTCCCATCAGACTTCCGTCGGTGGTATAGCCGATTTTCTCCTTGAAGAAATCAAGGAACCTGCCCATAGAACCGCCCAGATTCTGCTCTGCAAGGAACATGAGGATTGCCACGATTGCATTCTTTCCGTTAAACGGTGTGCAGGAATGTGCGCACAGTCCCTTGGAATGAATCTTAATCTGCTTTCCGTCAACCTCTGCGGTCAGCTCTTTTCCGTTCTCTGCGCAGTACTTTGCAGTAGCCTCAGCAACCTTCTTTGCCCCTGCCTCGTCAACAGCTTCCAGAACTGCCTCTGCTTCATCCGGAACCATGTTCAGGATGTTTCCACCCTTTAAGCTTACAACCTTTAAACTTCCGGTTGGAGCCTCGGTCAGTGCATAAGACATAAAGTAGTAGTTGATAACACGCTCAGTAAAGGACATTGGGAACAGTCCGTCCGGTGTAAAGCCTGCATCCGGGGCACCGCACTTGGATACATAATACTTCATGTCATCCATTCCCTTTTCCTCGTTGGTTCCACCTACAATGCGGATTCTCCAGTCGCCCAGAGGAAGTCCCAGCTCCTTGATTGAGTAAAGAGCGTAAAGAGAAGCGATAAACGGTCCCTTGTTGTCTACAGTACCGCGTCCGTAAACACGGTGATTGTGAATCTCACCGCCAAATGGAGGATACGTCCAGCCCTTACCTTCGGGAACCACATCCAGATGAGCAAATATACCTACCAGCTTGCTACCAGTGCCGTACTCAATATAGCAAACCTTGTCGTCTACATTGACAACGGTCTCAAATCCCAGCTTTTTGCCTAAATCCATAGCATACTGCAGTACCCGGCGGGACTCTTTTCCGTAGGGGGCGCCCTCCTGGGGTTCTCCGTACACACTTGGAATCTGTACGATTTCACTTAAAGACTGAATCATTTTATCCGCATTTTCTTCAATACGCTTATTTAATGCTTCTACCATGGTAAAATCCTTCCTTTCGCAACTCTATACTTACACTATTTGAAGTTCTTTGTCAAACGAATTTAATATCTCACATCCGTCCTCTGTCACCAAAACCAGATCCTCAATGCGGACGCCCATGTTTCCTTCCAGGTAAATTCCCGGTTCGATGGAGAAAATGTTTCCCTGCTGGGCAACCGCCTCATTGGCGCTGGACACATCACCGAAATCGTGAACCTCCATACCGATAAAATGTCCCAGACGGTGTGTAAACTTATCGCCATAGCCTGCGTCCGCAATCACTTTTCTAGCCGCCGCGTCAATATCGCAGAAGCGCACTCCCGGCTTTATCATGGCCTCTGCCGCCCGGTTGGCCGCCAGCACCAGCTCATAAACCTTTCTGTGTTCCTCATTCTTCACCTTTCCACAGAAGAAAGTTCTGGTCATGTCCGCGCAGTAGTTGTCCTTGATGCAGCCCGTGTCAATAAGGATGCAGTCCCCCTCCTTCAAGGCCACATCGCCGCAACGGTAGTGTCCCACTGCCGCATCTGGCCCGAAGCACACAGAGGGTGGAAATGACACATCATCGGCTCCAAGGCTCTGGTAAATCTCCTTAAACTGGTTTGCTACCTCACGCTCAGTAATTCCGGGCTTTAACAGAGCCTTGAATTTCTCCATAGCCTTGTCGTTGATGGTGGAAGCCAGGCGCATGGCCTGACGCTCCTCCTCGTCCTTGAAAGCTCTTGTCTCATCCACACAGATGGAGGCATTAACATAGGAGGTTCCCGCTCCCATTTCCATCAGCGGAAGCAGAAATCTTGCAGGAATATTCTTGTCCACGCCCAGAGGCTTTGTGTGGTCGGTACAGTCCGACAGCATCTTAAGATAGGGGTCTGTGTCGGTAAAGCGAACCATATGTACTCCCACATTTTTAGGCACATGGAACATATTGTTTACAAAGAACCGGTTCCCGCCATTTTTGTTGATATATAAGGCCACCAGACGCTCGCAGGCGTCCACCCAGACCCCGGTCAGATAGAGGATGGAGATGGCGTCTGTTATCACCATCTGCTCCAGCCCCATCTTCTCCATACGGCCAAGAACCGCATTTAAACGGCTTTTTTTTAGCATGGAATTTTCCTCATAAATGTATTTCAGTAATTAAAACTCAATCTGCATCAGTCTGTGAAGCGCTAAAATATAAACCTTCAGAGACATTTTCAGACGCTCAATTCCGATTCCCTCATCTGCGGTGTGAATCTTTCCCACAAAGTCAGGAAGTGGCTCATCCGGGATCTCAGTTCCGAAACTAATTGCGTTTTTAAAGTGACGTGCGTAGGTTCCTCCGCCCATGGTAAATGGCTTTCCATTTAAGCCGCGCACATCATTGTAGGAATCTAGGCATGCCTTGATTTCAGGCTTATCTGCTTCAATGTAGAATGGCTTTGTAGCGTTTACGTCAGTAATGGTTGCGCCGTACTGCTCGCCCAGCTTTGCCATCTTTGCCACCAGCTCATCCGGAGTGGTGTTGGTTGGATAACGGGAGTCAAAGTTCTGCTTCATAACGCCATTCTCCATGCACATAAGGCCGCCGATAATGCTTAATGGCGGAAATTTGCCATCGTCGCACTCAATTCCCAGGCCATGGCCCTGATGATCCTCGCACATCAGGCAAACCATCTTCAGATAGTTCTTCTCGTCCTCTGTTACCAGGTCATTGTCTTTCAGATAATTTGCAATCACGCCGATGGCATTGATGGTGTTCTCTGCATGAGATGCATGGCCACCAATACCGGTGGAATCAATACGCACGCCCTCCGGAACTGCAGTCAGAGTAATGCGGTCAGCTTCCGGAAACTTGGCAATATCGCCCTTTACAATGGCGTAAGCCTCGTCAGGAACTGCATTCTCAGCCATACCACCCTTAAAGTCCAGAATGACTCCGTTCTCAAACTTTTTGCTGGTAATGTTGCCACCCAAACGTCCCTTCTCACCGTTGCACAGAGGAAACTCGGAGTCCGGTGTGAACAGGAATACAGGCTCCTCATAGTGGTGAACGTAATATTCTACATCCGACATACTGCACTCTTCATCACAGCCGCACATCATACGCAATGTGTATGGAAGCTTTTCATCCAGCTCCTTGAAAAATTTTGCCATATAAAGTGTGAGGATAAACGGCCCCTTGTTGTCGATTACGCCGCGGCCCATGAGATAACCGTTCTTCACGGTCATGTTGTAGGGTTCTGTGTGCCAGCCGTTTCCTGCTGGTACAACGTCCAAGTGTGCTATGGTTCCAATATACTTTTCCTGCTGTCCATCCAACTGGGCATAACCCATATAGTTCTCGCAGTTTACGGTCTTATATCCCATGCGGTCTGCAATCTTTAAAGCTTCCAAAAGCGCTCTCTTGATTTTCTTTCCGTAGGGAGCGCCCTCCTCTGCCGGTGCGTTTACGCTTGGAATATCCACAATAGCCTTAATATCCTTGATGATGTCATCCATATTGGCATCAATAAAGGCATCCGCTTTCTGTAAAAGTTCCTGCTCCGTCATCATTGTTTCCTCCTGAAATACCTTTAAATTACAACAGTTCAAATCTGCAAAGACCTGAACTGCCATATTCGTTTACTTGCTCTCCAGTTCAGCCATCTGTTGACGGTTTTCTTCTTCAATTCTTCTTCTGTCTGCCACAATCTTCTTCCATGCATAGAGAATCAGGGATACTGCAATGATTCCGTAGCACAGGAATACACGGAAATATTCACCTAACTGCGGGTCGCTAAACAGAACCTTTCCTGCAAGAGGTGTGATAAAGAACAGGATATGGAACAGAATGGTTCCTGTAAATACCTGTCCCATAGTTGCCTTGTCGATGGATGCGCCGCCTACCAAAAGAGCTGCAACGGCGTAAGTACCTACCTGCTCATGACTGTTGAAGGTCTGTACATTGCCGATGTTCTGTAAAAAGATAATCTGTCCCCAGGAAGCGATTACGGTAGAAAGCACCGTAGCCACAATACGAGTTCTGTCTACATTGATACCTGCTGCGGTAGCAACCTGCATATCCATGCCGACAGTCTTGATGTCCTGGCCTAGCTTTGTCTTTGTGATAAATACAACCAACAGGCATACCAACGCAATGAGAATTGATGTCAGCACCGGAACCTGTACAATAAAGAATGCCTTCTGGACGTTCTTGGAGGTCTTCATGAGAATCTGAAAGATTGCCAACAGAACTGTTGTAATCAGGAAGCCCTTTGCCGCAAACAAGGATTTCTTAACATCCAGCTTCTTCTTACCCATGTTCCATGCCGCCACTAGAACCGTCACAACTCCAAAAATTGCAAGCAACACCGGAAGCAGCTTTACAAACATAACCTTCCATGCATTATCAACTGCGTACTTGGTTGCAGCATGAAAATCGATGGTATTTCTAAGTCCTACATAAACGGTCTCACCTGCTGCATTCTGAGAATTCAGCATAATTTCCGGATTTACCATAGGAATCACGCTTCCTACCATGAAGATAAATATCAGGTCATAAATACCAACTGCGAAGAAGCCCAGAATCATACCGGTAATCATTTCCTGGCCTTTTACCTTGTTAAACAAGATACCCGTTAGTGTTCCCAGGATAACAGCCAGAACCGTGCCGATTAATGCTGCAACCACGATTCCTGGAAGTCCATCAATACTCCAGTGTGTAATGAGAATCAGGCCAATCTCACCAGCCATTGCTCCAAGTACGATACTAAAATTCAGACCCATTCCACACATAACCGGAAGAATCAAGGATACAATCAGAATCGCATTACGGCCTACACGTGAGATAGTCTCAGTGATTACATAGCTTGCCGTCTGACCGGATATTTTGATACTCACAAGACAAAGCACCGTAAACAAAATGGGAACCATATTGCCCTGAAGGATTTCCAACACTTTATTGCGTTTCTTATTTTCCATGTTTACTTTCCTCCATTACTCTTAATCTTAGTCAACGCATACAGAATAATACCATTCTGAACGATAATTCTCACTACCTCTGAGATACTTCCTGCATTGATTAAGGCATTTGCCACAGGTGTCGCCAGAGTTAAAAGGCTCTGGAACAGGATAACGCCCAAAACCACATTAAACACAGTTGCCTTCTTCGGCGTCGCTCCGCCGATTAATATAGCAGCCATAGCCGGGAATGCCATCATCAGAGGCGCTGAGTAGAACTGATAGAATCCGTAGCTCTGGGAGTAAATGTTGATTCCGATTGCCGCAATAACAGTGGAAGCTACAATACCAATTGTGCGGATTTTGTTATTGTTTATGCCAAGAGTTCTGGAGAAACCCGGATTACCTCCGCTACAGCGCATGATAACACCGGCCTTTGTTTTCATAAACAGCCACATTAAAAGACAGCCCACTACAAAAGTAAGCAGAAGCCCTGTTGAAATGGAGAAATCCTTCCAGTAAGGATTGTCCTGCAAAATTCCCATCTGCTTAAAATCAATCTTTAAGAAGTTATCCAGTACCTTGTCATAGTTCTCCTCCAGTGTCATGGTTGTACGAAGTCCTACGCCTGTGATTGGCCATACAATCTTAGGATTACTGTAAGGAAGTACCAGCCATGCGATGGACATTAGAGATACAATGGAGAATGCCATGTAGTTTCCGACGGTCATCTCGGATCCCTTTACATTATTCAGAAGAATCGCGTACAGATATCCAACAATTATAGCTACTGGTACGGATACAAGGCATGCGCCCCAGAAACCGCCCAGACCACTCCAGTTAAACTGCACTGCAATGGAGCCGCCGAACAGTCCGCACAGGATTCCGATGGGAAGACCAAAATTCAGACCTGCCCCGCACACTATGGAAATCATCATAGATAACACCAGAAATCCGTTCATTCCCACACGAACCAGACAGTCAGAATAAATCATACCGGGGTTAATTCCCAATGGGAATACCGATATCATAAGTAAAAGCAGAAATCCTATTACCACCAAACGAGATACGCCGATATAATCTACCAGATTTTTCAACTTACCATTCATGCCTCCTTCGCCTCCTCTTTCGCATCTTCAATCTTAGAGCCGCTCATCAAAAGACCGAACTTGTAGTCATCTTCATTGGAACGAAGAATACCTGCAATCTTTCCTTCTGTTACAATGGCAATACGGTTGCACACAGAGCGTAGCTCTGCCAGCTCACTGGAGGTAATAATAACCGTAACTCCCTTCTCCTTGTTTAACTTTAACAGGGAGTCCAGAATCATCTTCTTGGCACCAATATCAATGCCTCGTGTAGGCTCTGATACAAACAGTATATCAGGCTCCAGAGTCAGTGCTCTTGCGATACATACCTTCTGCTGGTTTCCACCTGACAGGCTTTTTACTGGCTGTGTATGTCCCGTACAGCGGATATCCAGTTCCTTAATCATATGCTTTGCATATTCCACAGCCCCCTTCTTATCATAGAATGGAATACCGAATTTCTTTACTACAAAACGATTTTTTGTCTTTAAGGCTGCAATAGAAATATTTAATTCAATGGACTCGTCAAGCATCAATCCAATACCGCGACGATCCTCAGAAACAAAGGCAACTCCGTCATTTAAGGTATCCCTGGTCTTGGTCACATCTATGGCTTTTCCGTGGATTTTAACTGTTCCTCTGGATGGATACAAACCCATGATTCCGTTTGCTATACTTATTTTTCCGTGTCCTGCCAAACCTCCGATACCAAAGATTTCACCCTCCTTTACCTTAAAGGAAACATCTCTAGCTACTTCACCAGGCATACTAACTTTAAAGTGCTCCAACTCCAAGCATACTTTCTGTCCATCATTCTTTTTTTCATCAGTAATGTCACGGTTTAAAATTTCAACCTTACGTCCTACCATCAACTCGGACATCTTAATGGTACTGAGCTCATTAGTATCGTAATCCCCCACCATCTCGCCGTCTCTTAAAACGAAGGTGTGATGGGTATAGTGCCTTACCTCATCTAGCTTATGGCTAATAAAGATAAACGAGATTCCCTTCTCGGAAACTTCCTTTACGCACTTCAGAAACTGCTCTGCCTCTTTCTCAGTCAGAACAGCCGTAGGCTCATCTAGCACAATTAACTTAATATTTTTCTTATCCAGTTCACGGGCAATCTCAACAAATTGCTTGTATCCTACTGGAAGACTTCCTACACGGGTTCTTTCGCTTAGCTCGATTCCCAGGGAATCCAGCGTTGCTCTTGATTCCTTGTGCATGGATATGCGATCAACTAGATTCAAGCGTTTTCCGAAAATCATGCTCAATGGGGTTTTTTTTACGTTCTCGCGGTTTAACTTAATATTTTCCGCTACATCGTAACCATCAATCAACATAAATTCCTGATGCACCATACCAATGCCATATTTCATCGCCTCAACAGGAGATTTAATATTTACTTTTTCCCCATCAATCAATACTTCACCCTTAAATCCTCCAGTCTGATGAATGGCTGGCATTCCGAACAGTACGTTCATGATGGTGGATTTTCCAGCTCCGTTCTCTCCGATGAGGGCAACAATTTCTCCCGGTTTTACTTTTATGCTCACATCTTTCAGTACTTTGTTTCCAAAGAAATCTTTTTCGATATGATTCATTTCCAATACATACTTACTGCTCAATCTTTTCTCCTTTCCAGTGTCACACATACAGACACCCGGTGTATTTATTAACAAGGTATCACATTCCCTCGAAAAAAAGAAAGGGATGCGAAAAACTTGCACCCCATCCTTTTTGAAAGCATTAGGGAAGTTGTAATTTCCCCGTTATTTAGATTGATTTAACATTCGACTAGAATCTCTCATAAGAACACATAATAAAGAAACCATTGTCATACGTAGTTCCACTATCTACGATATTCTCTACATCTACCTCTGCGCCTGCTGCCTCACCAAGAGCAGTCTTAAATACATCTACATCTAGCTTCTCGCCGTTAGTCTTACCCTCGCAAAATGCTTCTGCATATTCATAACTACCAGTCATAAACAATGTCATCAAGGGAGCAGTCCATGTTCCCATGTGTCCAGTCATATCAACAGATGCCAACTTCTCTTTAATAGCGTTCATCATATACTCTGTATCATACAGCTTGTCATCTGGAACCTCAATGCCCAGTGCAGATGGGAAACCTACAAATGGAGATGGGTCAGATGGATATGTAAAGTAGGACTTTGTATCAACAACGCACTTAATCATTGGCTCCTGCTGAGCAGTGTTTGTACCAAAGAAAGCTGTTTCAACGCCGTACTTATCAACGGAACGCGGAACATCCTCAAGGACAAACTGCTGTGTACCAGAAACACCTGCATCAGACATTGGATCAGGTGTTGTAGTTTCAACCAGTGTAAGACCAAGCTCTGCACAACGATCCTTCATATTCTGAAGACGATCCGCGGTTGGTTGCCATGCCAAGTGGCGTGGGAAGGAATAGTGAATGAATGTCTTAGCACCCATATCGCTTAACTCATCTACCATCTGAAAGCCCATCTTTGGAACGTTTGAGTGATAGAATATATCACAGTTTGCAGAAGTAGTAGCCGCATCATCTTGATAACCAGCTGCAATTAATAAAATATCAGGACGTACCTCTCGAATCTTCTGACAGGCTGCAGCAGTTCCCTGTACAGCTTGACTAAAGATGATTGCCTTGATGTCTGGATCAGAAGCAAGGCTCAGAGCTGTGGAAATTGTTGTCTCCTGCTCGGTAGCAAACTTATCTGGGAAAGTAGCCAAAACTATCTTGTCTGGATGCTGCTTCTCCAACATTTCTGCTGCACGGTAACTCTCCTCACTCTGGGATACGGTAGTAGTCATAATACCAATCTTGTAATCTCCCGCTACCTCGGCAGCTGTTGCTGCAGTCTCTTCTGTTTTGGAATCACCTACCGCTGCTACTGTGGTATCGGTTGGTTTAGAGCCGCCACATGCGCAAAGGCTTGCTGTTATAGATGTTGCCAATGCCACTGCTAAAAAGTTTTTTTTCATCATTTTTCCTCCTTTTTTGTTTGCCTCACAACTGCTCGGCTAGCCTTTCGGCCTATATACATAATTTTTTCTTTAAGATCCCCTGCTTTCAAAAGGCCCTCCAGTTCTAAATATATCTGATGTCTTATGTATTTATACTAACATTTTTTATGTTTTTTCAATACTATTTGTGCTATTTTTGTGATTTTGTGATTTTTATACAATTTTTATAGTCATTTTGCTGATTTCGAGTTAATATCCAGCATATTACGCCGATTATCCTCCAAATGATGCATAGCCGCTTTTACCGCACTCTGTTTGTCACCCGCACATACGGCTTCCAAAATTTCTCGATGGCAATCAATAGTCTGCTGTAAGAGTCCCTTCCTTGTAATATCAATAAAAACCGGAACAGACTGCGTAATAATGGGTACTAAAGAATGAACCACGCAGTTTCCCGTACACTGAGCCAAAACTGTGTGAAACTTAATATCCCACTGTGCGTAATCCTTTCCCTGTGAAATTAGCTCCTCCACCTTTAAACAAGCTTCCCGTAGCTGCTCCAAATCTTTTTTTGTGGCCCGTTCTGCCGCCAATGCCGCTATGGCCGGCTCTATCATGAAACGAATTTCGCACAAATCAAGTCCCAACTTCAACTTATCCTGGACAAACCTAAACCCCAACGGGTCATCCATAACCCCCGTCTGTTCCTTCACAAATGTACCGTTTCCTCTTCTCACTTCGATGATATTTTGGCTTACCAAAAGCTTAATAGCCTCCCGAACCGTACTACGCCCCACATTCAGGTACTGGATCAGTTCCAGTTCGGTAGGCAGACGATCCCCCGGCTTCATAGCATTCCCCATAATCATATCAATAATTTTGTCTGCGGCTCGCTCTGGTAAAGTTTTTTCTTCTGAATTTAACGCAGTCAACATTTTATTATTTCCCTCTCCTATCTAATATTAATAAAACTATTCTAACACAAATCAGGAATTTTGGGCAATTTTTTATATATTTCATCAAATTTTATCAGAGATGAAGAATAAACCGCATTACAGTACACGATTAATTCCTTTCCAGTATAAAAAGTGACGAAAATTATTTTTTGTTGCTTCGAGGTTTTTCAGCCGGAAGAGATTCTGCGGATAACTCTTCCAGATTGATGTTTTATTGTCTGAGCTATCAACAGTCTCTATCAATTCTCTTTTGAAGTCGATGGATTTCTTTTTGGGGATAGTTTTGCCATATCTTCCGCTCATTTGACCAGTTTCTAAAAAGTTAGTCATTATGGAAATGACGAATGACAGACTTCTGCGAATTCGCATAAATTCAAATATTCTACTATAATCCTTCCACGTAGTCTCGGAATCTATTGAATAAATGATGCAATGTCAGTCAGTAAAGTTGAAAGCAATAAATGAGCAAATATAGAATTTTGCACAATAGACTCCGTAATATACGGATACAAAAGAAATATTAGTGTCTATATGTGCATCTTTTAAAAACAAAATAACGAGGATTTTGTGCACTTTTCAAATTTGCTCATTTATAGTTGAACGGTTAAATTCCTTGTGGGGGCAATATCATTTAGTTAACATTATCAAAAACAGGGATTAATCCTGTAAGCAGATGAGAAATTTTCAAAATAGGGTTCTTTGAGTCCACTATATATACTCTGTACCGTTATGAGAGAGGTTTTTAGATACTCTGGAAAAATTTATTGCATGACAAACAGCGGTAAAGAATAAATATTTTTCGTAATAAATTATCCAGATTTTATGCAGGATAACCTCCTGTGCAATAAAATATAAGAAAAAAATTTTTCGTGCAGGAGGTTTTGAGATGAAGAAGTGACAAAAAAGAAAATGGATTTCAGAAATGGAAGACCCGAGAAATCAGAGCTACATCACCTATACACAGGCTGATCTTGTATATATGGGAATTATAAAAATATATGCGGTCAGTATAGCATGAGGGAGACGGAAAAACTTTAACGAAGAAAATTATATTGCCACTTTGCAGATTTTATCCGGTAATCGAAGTTTGGAAGAAATACCCCACTATGATACCCTGAATTATTATCTGGAAAAACTGTCGCCAGAGAACCTTTCAGAGCTAAGAAAAAAGATGGTCAAAAGTTTAATAAAAGGAAAACAGTTCAATAGAAACCGGCTTTCAGGAAAATACTGGCGTATAATACTGGATGGAACTGGTCTGTTCTATTTAAAAAAAACATTGTGTTAACTGCCTTTGTACGAAAAAGCAGATGGCAGATGGAAAAAAGATAAAGCTGTATTACCACAAGGTGCTGAAGGCAAAGATCGTGTTGAACAATCAGGTGGTGATCAGCCTTGGAACAAAGTTTATTGAAAACAAAAAATGTGGATAAATCATACAATAGGCGATCGGTAATTGCTGAAATGAGAATGAAAAATTTTATTCTTCATCGCTGTCATCTCCATCTGTTCTTGAGTTTCCCTAAAATCTCTGGTAATATTCTATGGTAAAACACAGCAGAAAGAAGGTATTTACTCAAATGAAACTTGTTATCATAGACGGTCAGGGCGGAAAAATGGGACGCGCCGTTATCGAGCAGCTGAAAAAAAATCTCCCATATCTTGAAATCTACGCCATTGGAACCAACAGTATTGCTACCTCTGCCATGTTAAAGGCAGGCGCAGACTACGGCGCTACCGGAGAAAATCCCGTAATCGTAGGCGCCCGTACAGCCGATATTATCATCGGCCCTATAGGAATTGTAATTGCAGATGCCCTGATGGGCGAAATAACTCCGTCTATGGCTACTGCCATCGGACAAAGCCCCGCTTATAAAATTCTCATACCAGTCAACCGCTGTAATCACTATATCCCCGGCTGTGGAGATCACAACCTTGGAGAATACATCAAAATGGTATGCGAAGAAACAGAAAAGGAGGTCAAAAAACGTGAGAACCGTTGAATTTAAAATGGAACGTCCCGGACTGGTAAGCCCTGGCGACAAAGTAAAAATCATTGAGCGCGAAGGTACCAGCAGTTACAGCTATATTATTGATCCTGCTGTCGCCATGTCCGGCTGTTTTGCAGCCCGGGACCGCATTAAATCCGAATACGGTATTGTAAAGGATGTCCGCGAAAATGCCCGGGGCTTCTATGTGGTAGTAGATTTTGATGAAGATTAGCCTAAAGGCACAATCTTCACCTCATCTGACTTTGTTTCTGAAGGATTCGTCTGTATACTCTTTCCCGGAGCCTCTGTTCCTAAAATTGTTTCCTGCTTGGGAGTCCGAACCGAAGTGCCGGGAGTATCTGCCGGCTGGTTCGGATTCTTCACAGGTGCAGCTGTTGTTTCTGCGGGAGATATTTGATTTGAACCGGACACTTGCTGCGGATTCACCGGAACCGTCTCAACAGCTGCCTTTGTTGTGTCTTCCTCAGCAGGAGCTGCAGTCTGCTCAGGCAGTTTTGAAACCGTTTCCACCGAAATCTTTTCAGATGCCCAAAATTCCACCGGACGGCTCCAAAGCACCTTGGTAATCCCTGCTTTCGGACTCCAGCTGCAGTCATGCCACAGACAAATCAGCTTGCCATCCTGAGCCATCACAAGCTCCAGCATATCATTACCGCTTACCTTTATTCCCGTACGCACATTCGCATCGTTGATCCTGTAAATGGTTCCGCTCTGACTCACATTTACAATCGTACCATAGGCATTCTTCCATATCTCTGGATAATATTCTCCGTACATCTGCCCTTCGTTTTCAAAATAATAAAGATTTGTTATGGTTCCCGGAAACATTCCGCTGACCGGTGTTTTTCCTTCTCCATTAAGATCTGCTCTGAAAATCCGGCTGTACCATTCTCCATTTGCTCCTTTATCCACATAAGCACAGTAAAAAATAAAATTATCCACAATACAGAAGCTTTGTACACCATATTCTCCCGTAATGGCTGCTCTGGAAGCTCCATCCGATTCCATCGACACCATCATACCGGTTCCCTCTCCCTTTAAACGGAAAGTAACACCATTAACAGATACATCTCTGCGCTTTACATAGCGAATTGCCCCGTTCTCCTCCAGACGGTAGCTTCTGTCACCCATTTCCACCACAGTTCCATTTTCAAGTGTCACAATATTTCCCAGACTGTCTGTCAAATAACAGCTTCCGTACCGGATCTGAACCTTATAGCTTTCTTCACCAACTGCGGTTTCTGTTCCTGATGTGGCCGAATGGATCTTTCCCCCCTGGGCATAGTAAATCGTTCCGTCTACAATCAGATACCCATCTACATCCTCTGCAATAATCTCCTTTACAGCCTGTCCCGGTATCATCCGTACCAGCCGCCCGCAAAGCGCCTTTTCAGATTCTGTCAGCTTGCCTTTTTCACTTTCCTTAACCAAAGGAAGATAATACACATAATCTCCGTCCGCTCTCAGAGAATATTTTGTAGTTCTCTCAGGAGCATTCTCATCCCCCAGGGGCTTAACCTTATTTTCAACCGTTTTACGATACAGAATCGTTTTAAAAATCCCCGTGTCCTCATCATCCAGAAAACACCAGAAAGCATTTGTTCTTGCAAGACTGTCCAGATTTTCTCCCTTATCATCAGGAACATAATCCAAATCAGTTTCTATGTTCTTTAGATAGCCCTTCACATCATGACAGGTATAAATCTGTCCTTCCTTCTGCCACTTTCCCTGATTCATGATTCCATCTTCATTAAAATGATATAAAAAACCTTCAATCTCCAGCCACTGATCTGTTGCCCAGGTTTCATCATCCAGTTTATATATCCATCCCCTCTCGGTCTCATTCCATCCCTGTGTTTCTTCCTCATGCTCAATTTCAATGGTCTGTGCTGTTTCTGTACTGCTGTCCTCTTTCTGCTCAATCAAACTGTAATCCTTATGAATTGTACCAATTACCTGAACAACCACATAAATTGCCGCAATCAAAAAGAATGCTGCCAGCAGCACTAAAAGAATCGTCTTGCCACTGGAATCTGACTTTCTTCTTCTGCCCATATCTTAATCCTTTCTCTGAAATTCACTTTTCAGCATAAACAAAATTCAGCATAAACAAAAAAAGCCGTTTTTCTTTGCAAATACAATGAAAAACGACCTACTGAGCGTGCCGGGATTCGAACCCGGGACAACTTGATTAAAAGTCAAGTGCTCTACCGACTGAGCTACACGCCCTTATTAAATTTAAAATGCCCAAAGTCGGAATCGAACCAACGACACGAGGATTTTCAGTCCTCTGCTCTACCAACTGAGCTATCTGGGCTTTTTCTTATGCCTGAGCATAAAAAATTGCGGGGGCAGGATTTGAACCTACGACCTTCGGGTTATGAGCCCGACGAGCTTCCAGACTGCTCCACCCCGCGCTAACATATTTAGTATAAATGCCTGATGACAATTTGTCAACCTGCATTTTAATGGGCGAAGGTGGATTCGAACCACCGAAGGCAGTGCCAGCAGATTTACAGTCTGTCCCCTTTGGCCACTCGGGAATTCGCCCATGCTTTGTTTGATAAGCAGTGATAATAATATCACATGAGCGGGGAAAAATCAAGAGGGGGAATGAAATTATTTTATAAAATTTGGCGGGGTTTCGGCCGGTAGATTACTTCGCTGACTGTGTAAACTGTGACAAAGGCGGATGGGTCTGTTTTTAAAAGATACGACATCAAAAGGGCGTATTCATTTTTATCCACGATGGTAATGATCTCGGTTTTGGGCTGGCCGTCATAGGCGCCCCGGCCTTCATAGATGGTAGCGCCGCTGTGAAGGCGGTTCAGGATAAAACTGCGTATTTCAGCTTCTTTTTCAGAGATGATGCAGACTCGTTTTTTCAGATTCAGGCCGAATATGAAGTGGTCCAGTACAAGCCCGTTTAAATAGGTGCCTAAAAGGCTTAAAACGACCAGCTTTTTATCATAAAACAGGATAGAGGACAGGGCCACGCACATACCGGGAAGCGCCATGGCTTTTCCCATGTCCATGCGGAAATATTTGTTTAACAGCTTTGCCACAATATCCAGTCCCCCGGAGGAGGCATTTTCCCGGAATAAAATTGCAAGTCCGATACTTACAACAAAGATATAGCAGACCATATCCAGAAAGGGATCGCCGTTAATGGATGAAAAATCGGGGAACCATATTTCAAATATCCTTAAAAATAATGGAAGCAGAAGAGAGGTGTAAACCGTTTTTGCGCCAAATTCCTTTCCGATCAGGAGAAAGCCAATTATCAGCAAAAGCCCGTTAAGGATAAAAGTAATGATGGAGATATGGAGAGGGATGATATTGCCGAGGATCATAGCCAGACCGGATATGCTTCCTACAGACACCTGACTGGGGATCAGAAAGAAGAACACGGCGGCTGAAACAATGAGGGTGGCAAAGGTTATTACTATAAATTCTTTCATAAAGTCTGATTTTTTCATATGAATCTCCATTCCGCCGCCTTCGGCTGGCGGCACAAATAGTAATGAAAGTGTTCCA